>JGI25920J50251_10000099_pt1 | contig 25274 bp, 20 predicted proteins | sample LauGreBMM110DCMD_2_FD_50251 | JGI IMG/M metagenome (IMG submission 50251) | reverse complement strand
GAATCTTTTCCGGCCGGTCACTCCGACCGGTCTGCGCGAGCATTCTCTTCTGCATCTTCGCGTCGATGTGCGGCGCGGCGCCGGCGAAGGCGCGGATGGACGACTTCAACTGGTGGTCGCTCCAACCGGTCGTCCAACCGGCCGAGCCGGTCCTTCGTTCGCCGGAGCTCGCGGCACGCGTCCGCAACGCCGTCGACCGCTTCGTCTTCGCCCGGCTGGAACATGAAGGCCTGGCGCCGTCGCCGGAAGCCGATCGCCGCACGCTGATCCGCCGGCTCTCCTTCGATCTCGTCGGGTTGCCGCCGACGCCGGAGGAGATCGACGCCTTCGTCGCCGATCCAGCGGACGACGCCTACGAACGGTTGGCGGACCGATTGCTCGCGTCGCCGCGCCACGGCGAACGCTGGGCGCGCCATTGGCTGGATGTCGTCCACTACGGCGAGACCCACGGATACGACAAGGACCAGCCGCGCCCGAATGCGTGGCCGTACCGCGATTACGTCGTGCGGAGCTTCAACCAGGACAAGCCGTACGCCCGCTTCGTGCAGGAGCAGTTGGCCGGGGACGTGTTGTATCCCGGCACGCGCGACGGGTTCGAGGCGCTGGGATTCATCTCGGCCGGTCCTTGGGACCTGATCGGGCACGCGGAGGTGCCGGAGACCAAGCTCGACGGCCGGGTCGCGCGCCATCTCGACCGCGACGACATGGTGGCGACGGCGATGCAGACGTTCGGCAGCCTGACCGCCCAGTGCGCCCAGTGCCACGACCACAAGTTCGATCCGATCACCCAAGAGGACTACTACAGCCTGCAAGCCGTGTTCGCGGCGGTGGACCGCGCGGACAAGCGGTACGACATCGATCCCGCGGTGGCGGCCCGCCGCAAGGAACTCCTCGACCGGCAAACGGACCTCACCGCCCGCCGGAAATCGGTCGATGATGAGGTCGCCGCCCGGGCCGGCGCGCCGCTGGTCGAGCTCGACCGCAAGATCGCCGCGGCGGCCAAGGCCGCGAAGGGTGGCGACGCGATGGGTTATCACAGCGCCATCGCCGCGAAGCGGGACACGGTGAAATGGGTGCAGGTCGACCTCGGACGGCCGGTCCCGCTCGCGAGCGTCGTGCTGCATCCGTGCAAGGACGACTTCAACGGCATCGGCGAGGGCTTCGGGTTCCCGTCCCGCTACAAGGTCGAGCTCTCGGACGACGCGGAGTTCCGGACGGGCACGGTCATCGTGGCCGATCTCACGCGCGAAGATGTCGCGGACCCGAAGATCAAGGCGCAGACGATCAAGGCGGACGGCCGGACCGCGCGGTTCATCCGGGTGACCGCGACCCGGCTGGCGCCCAGGATGGATGATTTCATCTTCGCCATCGCCGAGCTCGATGCGCTCTCGGTCGACGGCAAGAACGCGGCCCTCGGCGCGACGGTGACGGCGCTGGATTCCATCGAGGCCCCGGTCCGGTGGCAGCGGTCGAACCTCACCGACGGATGGTATCCCGGTGTGAAAGACGCGGAGACCGCGGAGTTGGCGGCGATGAGGCTGGAACGGATCCGCCTGCTCGACCAAGCCGCCACCGACGAGACGCGGCGCACCGTCACGGCAGCCGACCGGGACCTCGCCGCGGTCAAGGCCGGGCTCGCCGCGCTGCCGCCGCAGAGCACCGTGTACATCGGGGCGGTCCACACCGGGTCCGGCGCCTTCACCGGGACGGGTGGGAAAGGGGGCCGCGCCCGCCCGATCCATCTGCTGGCCCGCGGCAGCCTGCAGAAGCCCGGACCCGAGGTCGGGCCCGGGACGTTGCGCTGTATCGCGGGATTGCCGGCGCGGTTCGACCTGCCGGCCGGGCACGTCGAGGGCGAGCGCCGGGCGATGTTGGCGCGTTGGATCGCCGATCCGCGCAATCCGCTGACCTGGCGGTCGATCGTGAACCGCGTCTGGCAATATCATCTCGGCCGAGGGCTGGTGGAGACGCCGAACGACTTCGGCCGCATGGGCAGCCTGCCGACCGACCCGGCCTTGCTGGACCATCTGGCCGCGACATTCCGCGACGGCGGCGGATCGCTGAAGGCGCTGCATCGCCTCATCGTGACCAGCGCCACGTATCGGCAACGCTCGGCGGACGCCGGGACCGCAGGCGCCGCCATGGCCGACAAAGCCGCCGCGGTCGATTCGGACAACCGGCTCCTGTGGCGCCAGAACCGGCGCAAGCTGGAAGCGGAAGCGGTGCGCGACGCCGTCCTGGCCGTGTCCGGCAAGCTCGACCTCGCGATGGGCGGACCGAGCTTCAAGGACTTCGTCATCGACAAGCCCGAGCACTCGCCGCACTACGAATATCATCTCCACGACCCCGAGGACCCGCGGTCCCACCGACGGTCGGCCTACCGCTTCATCGTCCGGTCGCAGCAGCAGCCGTTCATGACCGTGCTGGACTGCGCGGACCCGTCGATGCAGGTCGGCAAGCGCAACGAGAGCGTGTCGCCCCTGCAAGCGCTGGCGCTGTTGAACAACCCGTTGATCCTCGCCATGGCGGGCCATTTCGCCGAGCGGCTCGACCAAGGCGGCGGCGACCTCGCGGCGAAGGTCCGACGGGGTCAACTCATCGCGCTGGGACGTCCTCCGGGACCCGATGAAGAAAAGGCCCTCGTCCGGTACGCGGAAGATTTCGGTCTGACCAATTTCTGCCGGGTGCTCTTGAACCTCAACGAGTTCTCCTTCGTGGATTGACGAGCATCGCGGACAAGCCCCCATGGACATCCCCCATCCTTCCCATTGGCATCGTCCCGACGGACGCCCCTCGACCCCGCTGTCGGCCGCGGGAAGTTCGCGCCGGGAGTTCTTGTGGCGTTCCGGTGGCGGGCTCGGCGGCATCGCGCTCGCCAGCATCCTGGGCGGCGAAGGCCTGCTCGCCGCGCCCGACGACACCGCGCCCCGCCTCCGCCGCGCTCCGCTGCCGCACCGACCGCCGCGCGCGAAGCGGGTGATCCAGATGTTCATGGGCGGCGCGGCGAGCCACATCGACCTGTTCGACTTCAAGCGGGAGCTGGTCCGCCGCGATGGCCAGAAGAGCGATTTCGGCGAGCACGTGGAAGCCTTCCAGGACGGCCTCGGCCCTTGGATGAAGCCCGTGTGGGATTTCAAGCCGTACGGCCGGTCCGGCAAGATGCTGAGCGACGTCGTGTCCGACCTCGGGCGCGTGGTGGACGACATCGCGTTCGTCCACAACCTCGTCGGCAAGACCGGTGTCCACAGCCAGGCGACCTATCTCCAATCGACCGGGTTCCAGTTGCCCGGGTTCCCCGGCGTGGGCTCGTGGGTGAGCTACGGCCTGGGGAGCATGAACGACAACCTGCCGGCGTTCGTCGTGCTGCCGGACCATCGGGGCTTCGCGTCGAACGGCCCGAAGAACTGGGATTCCGCGTTCCTGCCCGGCCAGCACGCGGGCACGATCATCTATCCCGGCCGGGAGAACCCGATCACCGACCTCTTCCCCGGCAAGTCCGGCCGCTACGTCTCGGGACGGAGCGAGGCCGCGACCCATGAGGTGCTGGCCCGGCTCAACGAGGGCCACGCCGCGACGCGGGCCGCCGACGCGCGGCTCGAGGCCCGGATCCAGAGCTATGAGCTGGCCGCGCGCATGCAGCTCGCCGCGCCCGAGGCCATGGACATCTCGAAGGAGCCCGACCACCTGCTCGCGCGCTACGGCATCCGCCGCGACCCGCCGACCTGGCCGAAAGAGATCAACGCCGAGGAGGAGATGCACCACTTCGGCACCAAGTGCATGGTCGCCCGTCGGCTCGTCGAGCGCGGCGTCCGGTTCGTGCAGATCTGGAGCGGCAACGACAACGGCTTCCCGCGGCGCAACTGGGATTCCCACGAGGACATCCGCCGCGACCACGGTCCGCTCGCCTCGGGGTTCGCCCGCGGCGCCGCGGCGCTCATCGAGGACCTCAAGCAGCGCGGCCTGCTCGACGACACGGTGATCCTGTGGACCACCGAGTTCGGCCGCATGCCCAGTTCCCAAGGCGGCAAGGGGCGCGACCACAACCCGTACTGCTTCACCAACTGGCTGTGCGGCGGCGGCATCCAGGGCGGCGTGGTCGCCGGCGAGAGCGACGAATGGGGCTACAAACCGCTCGACCGCTCGGCCCCCACGACCGTCCACGACATCCACGCGACCCTCCTGCGCCTGCTCGGCATCGACCACACCCGGCTCACCTTCCGCAACAACGGCATCGATCGACGGTTGACCGATGTCCACGGCGAAGTCATCCAGAGCTTGATCGGCGCCTGACCGTCCCATCCCATGAGAACCACCCGGAACCTCCGCCCCGCGGCCTTCACGTTGATCGAGCTGCTCGTCGTCATCGCCATCATCGCCATCCTGGCGGGCATGCTCCTGCCGGCCCTCGGCAAGGCGAAGACCAAGGCGCAGGGCATCTCGTGCATAAACAACCTGCGCCAGCTGCAGCTCGCGCACCTCATGTACCCGAACGACAACCAGGACCGCCTCACCGCGCCCGGAAACTCGCGCGACGAGCCCTACCAATGGGTCGGCGGCTGGCTCGGATGGCCCGGACCCTACCCGAGCGACAACACGAACACCGCGATCCTGTTGGATCCCAAGCTCTCCCAGTTCTCCAAGTATCTCGGCACACCGGCGATCTACAAGTGCCCGGCCGACAAGAGCCGCGTGACCTTGGGCGGGAAGAAGCACGACCGCGTGCGCAGCATGGGCATGAGCCAGGCGATGGGCGGTCCCGGCGAATGGCTTCCTCCGGGCGGATCGATGGTCTCCAGCCAAAAGAAGTACCGGACCTTCTACAAGGCCGCCGATATCGCCGCGGTGGGCGCGAGCCAGATGTACGTGCTGCTGGACGAACATCCGGACAGCATCAACGCCGGTGGCTACGCCAACCAGATGGTCGACGGACCCGCCACCGCCCGGATCATCGACTACCCCGCGAGCTACCATAACCGCGCGGCCGGCATCTCCTTCGCCGACGGCCACGCGGAGATCCGCAAATGGGTGGATCCCCGGACGGTCCAGCCGGTGAAGTTCTACGACATGCCGCTCAATGTCGCGTCGCCGAACAACAGGGATGTGATCTGGCTCGCGGAGCGCACGAGCGTGAAGAACTGACGCCGAGGCTCGATAGCCGGGACGCGACGAGGAACGTTTTCGCCATGCCGCTCCGTTGGATCGTTCTCACGACCGTCATGTTGTCTTGGACCCTCGACACCCGGGCCGCCGGGGAGCCGCACACGCCCGACAAGTTCGAGCCCGAGATCCGGAAGTTCGAGGTCGTCGACCAGCGCACACCGCCGCCCGTCGGCGCCATCCTCTTCACGGGCAGCTCGTCCATCCGACTGTGGACCCACCTGACCGCGGATTTCCCGGGCCGGCAGGTCCTCAACCGCGGTTTCGGCGGATCGCAGATGAGCGACCTGCTCCATTACTTCGACCGCGTCGTCGTGCCGTACCGTCCGGCGATGATCGTCGTGTACGAGGGCGACAACGACCTTGCGGACGGCAAGACCGTGGACGCCGTCTTCGCGGATTTCAGGACCTTCCTGCAACGCATCCAGGAAACGCTTCCGGACACGTCGGTCGCCCTGATGGCGGTCAAGCCGAGCCCGGCGCGGATGCGGCTCCTCGCGGAGCAGCGCGATCTCAACCGGCGCCTGCGCGAACTGGCTGCGAAGGAACCTCGGCTGAGCTTCATCGACACCGCCACGCCGTTGCTCGCGCCCGACGGCTCGATGCGACCGGAGCTCTACCGGGAGGACGGCCTGCACCTGGACGCCGACGGCTACGCGATCTGGAGGAAGGCGGTCACGGACGCCTGGCCGCACCGGCCATGACCTCGGGCGCGCCGCGGACCGCTTGCTCCGGCGGAACCCCCGCCTAGTCTCGCGCCATGCGATCCGACCGTTCCAAATGGCTTGTCGTCGTCGCGCTCGCCGTGGCGCTGGGATGGCTCTCGACCCGCGGGACCAGCGGGCCGTCCTTCATGCGCCTGCCGGTCGGCCCCATGCCGGCACCGGCATGGACGATGCCGGACCTCGACGGCCGCGCCGTGGCTTCGACGAATTTCGCCGGCAAGGTCGTGCTGCTGAATTTCTGGGCCACCTGGTGTCCGCCCTGCGTCCGCGAGTTGCCCGAACTCGACGCCTTCCACGCCGCGCACGAGGCCGAAGGGTTCGTCGTCATCGGTGCGGCGGTGGACGAAGGCGGCGCCGCGGCGGTGAAGCCCTTCGTCGAGCGCCGGAAGCTCGGCTATCCCGTCGTGCTCGCCTCCGCCGAGACGCAGGGCCTGTTCGGCGGCGTGCCGATGGATCCGACCGGACCGGCCGGTTTCCCGTTGCCGACGACGTTCATCATCGGACGCGACGGCCGCTTCGTCGCACGATACGTCGGCGCACTGACCCAGGCGGAACTCGACAAGGTGGTGCTGCCGCTCCTCCGGCGCTGAAAGACAGAGCGGACGGCCTATGGGGCATCCGCCGCGCCGCCGACGCCGACCAACTCGACCTTCGTGCGCTTCTGCGAGCGGAAGATCTCGAGCGGCATCGTCCCACCGGTCCGCAAGGCGCGGAACGCCTTGGCCAGATCGGCCCGCGTGACGATCTCCTGGTCGCCGGCGCGAAGGACCACATCGCCCTCGCGAAGCCCCGCCTTGGCCAGCACGCTTCCGGCCGGGACCGAGACGATGCCGACGCCGATCTCGCCGGGGAGCCCTGCCGCCGACACCTCGCCATCGCCGACGATCTCCTTGATCTGGCCGCCGAGCCAACCGACCACGCGTCCATCGCGCCGGCCCGGGGACGCCGCCGACATCCGGGCCGCGCCGGGCAGCTCCGGGGTCCGGGCCTTGGCCCTCAGCCGCGGCGAACGCACGCCGAAGCGGTCCATGGGGAAGTTGCGGAACCCGAGCGCCAGCGCGGGCGATCCGTCCTTCACGCGGTAGTCGCCCCGTGAGGGATCGATGAACCGGGCGTCGGCCACGACCGACCGCTCGTCGCGGCCGCTCTGCTCCTGGAGGACCTTCGCCGGCGTCGCGCCGGGCGCGCCGGGCGCGTGCAGCAGGTTGGAATCGACCTCCTTGCCCCAGGGTTTCCCGACGCGGATGGGTTGGTACGGCGTGAAGACGATGTTGTGCCGGAAGACATCCTGGCTGTCCTTGTACCAGACGTGCGGATGGAACGAGTTGCCGACGATGACGTTGTTCTCGACCACCCGGTGGTAGCCCTCGCGGTTCTTGAGGCCGCCGTTGAGGCACAGGTTGTCGCGGATGATGTAGTTCGATGTGCCGTCGTCGAGATCGATGTCCCATCCGTGGTCGCAGCGCCAGCGGTTGTTCCGCAGGAGGACCGGCCGCATCGTGTCGAGCAACGGCAAGCCGGGGACCTCCTTCACCCACGCCTCGACCTCGGCGTTGTCGGGCCGCCAGAAGCGGTCGCGTCCCCATGAGTTGAACGAGCCGTGGTCGCCGGTCTCCTTCACCGTGTCGAAGATGTCGCAGCCCTCGATGATATGCCCGCCCCAGCAGCCGTCGCCGATGTTGATCCCCGCGCGCGGCACGTCGTAGATGGAGCAATCGCGCACCCGGATCCCGCGGGACATCGCGATCTGCACGCCGGCGGTCTGCTTCTCCACGCGGCCGCTGAGATAGATGAGGCAGTCGTCCACGAGACAGTCGCCGGGATAGTCTTGGGACCGGGGACCGGGCGTGCGCTGGATCGACGCGAGGTCCTGCACCTGGCCGTACTCGAAGAGCGGGCTCTGCACGGCCCCGGGCCGGCCGACGAAGGCGATGCCGTTGCCGCCGGCGCGCACGATCTCGCAGCCGCGGAGGGTGACGTGGCGGTTGTAGCCGTCGACGAAGACGCCGTGTCCGCCGACCTGGTCGATCACCGAATCCTCCAGCGAACATTCCATCGCGCCGCGGAACCAGACCGCGCCGCCGCGATAGGTCGTCCAATCGCTGCGCAGGAGCGGTTCCTTGTTCTCCATGAAGGTCCGCGCCGTGTGCCGGAAGGTGATCCCCTTGAGCGAGATCGACGTCACGCGGTCGCGCTCGTCGCCGCGGAACTCCACGAGATGCCGCAGGCGCACGCCTTCGACCAAGGCCTTCGCCATGTCCTTCCCGATCGGCGGCAGGAAGTAGAGCGTGCGCGCCTTGGCGTCGAGGAACCACTCACCCGGCGCGTCCAGCTCCTCGAAGAGGTTCTCCACGAACCGGTGCTCCGGGTGCATGCCCATGCGGCGGTTGTTCTGCCAGCCGCCTTCGTACGTGACCGCACCGGACGCGTCCTTGCCGGTGATCACATAGTGGAAATCGCCCCACATGTGCTGGTGCATCGCGTGGATGAACCCGCCCCGCGGATCCGCCCAGCGCGCGGCGCGGGCCGGGCCGAAGGCGTCCTTGGAATAACCGCCGAGGATCCTCACCGCGGGATCGAAGTCGGGGTAGCGCGCCAGCACCTGTCGCTCGCCGTCCACGAACAACTGGTCCGTCGTGAACCCCTCGGGGACCTGCGCCTTGAGGATGCCGTCGCGGAACGGCTCCCAGCGCAGATCGAGCCGCATGCCGCCGCTGAAGACCGGCGTCTCGCGCTTGGACGCCTGCCAGACGACCGGCGCTTCGAGCGTGCCCGAATCGGCCGAGGTGAAGACCAACGTGTCGGCCAGATAGTACGTGCCGCCGCGCAGGGTCACGGTCGTGCCCTTCGGGTCCTTCGCTTGGCGGGCCGCGGACTGGGCCCGGGCCGGCGTCCGAAAGGGTTTCGCCTCCGTGCCCGGCCCGGAATCATCGCCGTCCGGCGACACGTAGAAGACGGACGCACGGACCGCTTGGAGAGCGACGAGCACGAGTGCGCCGAGAAAGCACGGGACCTTGGACATGCGACCGAGGTTATCCGGACCGGCACGAACGAGGAACGACGGAGTTCGCCCAGGGCGACGGCGCCAGCTCCCCACGCCGGCTTGGTCGGTGAAGAGATCGGGCCCGACCGGATCGACCCAGACCACCCGCACGATCGCCGGGGTTCGGGTTTTTCCGGTTGTTCAACCGAGCTTCGGGAAGAACTCGCGGGCCGCGGAACAGGTCGCGGCGCTCAGCTCGTCCAGCGTGCAGCTCTTCACGGCCGCAACGGCGTCGGCGAGCTCCTTGACGTGGGCCGGTTCGCAACGCTTCCCGCGGTACGGGACCGGTGCGAGGAAAGGTGCGTCCGTCTCCAGCATGAACCGGCCCATCGGCGTCGCCGCGAGCGTGGCGCGGACATCGGCGGCGTTCTTGAAGGTGGCGATGCCCGTAAAGCTCACCCACGAGCCCATCGCGACCACGCGCCGCATCTCGTCCGGCGTGCCGATGAAGCAGTGGAACACGCCCCGGACCTGCGACGCGAACGGCTCCATCGCCGCGATGGTGTCGCCGAACGATCCGCCGCGCGTGTGGACCACGACGTTGAGACCGACCTCGGCGGCCACCTCGAGCTGCTGGCGGAACACGACCGCCTGCTTGGCCTTGATGAGGGCATCGGCCTCGGGCGTCCCGCCGTTGGCGCTCGNAAGGCGATAGTAGTCGAAGCCGCATTCACCGATGGCCACGACCTTCGGGTGCGCGGCGAGGGCGCGCAACTCGGCCCGGAAATCGTCGGGAGCATCCTCCGCGTGGCCCGGATGCCAGCCGACCACCGCATGGACCTCGGGAAAGCGTTCCGCGAGCGCGACCGCGCGGGCGCTGCTCTCCAGGTCGGTGCCCATGGATACGATACGCTCGATCCCAGCCGCTCGGGCGCGCGCGACGATCTCCGGCAGATCGGCCTCGAAATCAGGGGAATCGAGGTGCGCGTGGGTGTCGAAGAAGGTCGCCATGGGCTCAGGGGATGCGAAAAGGACCGGCCTTTGCTTGAAAGGACCGGTCGACGTCTCGGACTAAGCAGAAGAACCGGAGGCAGTACACCGCTCCGTCACCGGCGCGATCAGACGGGTTCCGTGGTTGAAGGTACGGGCGCGGCACCTTCGACAGCACCTTCGACAGCACCTTCGGCCGCACCCTCGGCGGCACCCTCGGCGCCATCGGTCCCGGGCGTCGTCGGAGCGTCGTTCTTCCGACGGAGTTTCTCGGCCTTCTTGGCTTTCTTGTCCAACTCCTTGCGGCGTTTCTCGAACTGATAATTGGGCTTTTGCATCTTGGTCTTCCCGCAGATTGCGCTCCCGGACCCGGCGCGGCGAGCGGCGATTTCCAACTTTCTTCCCCGGACGTCGGACTCCGGGTTTGACTCCCCCTGCCCTTCCGCCGACAAAGAGGAGGTACACACGAGACTTGAGATCATGAAGACATCCCGCCACACGCGTCCGGCCACACGCTCCGGGTTCACCCTGATCGAGCTCTTGGTGGTCATCGCCATCATCGCGATCCTCGCCGGCATGCTCCTGCCCGCGCTGGGCCGGGCCAAGCTCAAAGCGACCGGCGCCGCCTGCATCAGCAACCAGAAGCAGATGATCCTCGGCTGGATCATGTACTCCAGCGACAACGGCGAACGGCTCGTCAATTTCCTCCAGAACAAGAACGGCACCGGCGACATCCCTTGGCGCTACGAGAACGCGCCGGTGAAGGCCCCGATCCCGGTCGGCACCTCGGCGGAGAAGCGGGTGCAGATGACCATCGAAGAAGGCTATCGCCAAGGCGCCTTGTTCAAGTACGCGTCCAGCCCCGGGATCATCCACTGCCCCGGCGACACGCGGATCAAGCTGAAGGTCGGCAAAGGCTACACCTACGTCAGCCTCTCCGGCGTGGGCACGCTGAACGGCGAGACCCCCGAGCTTTATCGCCAAGCGGCCATCTTGAACCCGAGCGAACGCTTCATCTGGGTCGAGGAGAACGATCCGCGCGGCGAGAACGTCGGGTCGTGGATCATGAGCCAAGGCAGTCCCGCCCAAGATTTCAAGGGGGCGAGCCTGGTCGATTCGACCGCCGTCTTCCACGGCAACGCGAGCACGTTCAACTTCGCCGACGGCCATGCCGAGGCGCGGAAGTGGAACGACGCCGTGATGATCAAGTACTCGGCGAGCATGGACCAGAACAAGTTCAGCGCGTCGCCGAACGACACCAAGGCACCCAACGACGTCCGCTGGCTAGCACGCCGTTTCCCCTCGAAGATCAATCCGTGACCGGACGGTCCGGGGAGGCCCGGCCACCCCGATCCTTGCCCGACCGCCGCCGCGTCCCGGCGGCGGTCTCTTTTCCCCCCGATGAACCCGCCCTATCCACGCCGCGCGACGGCCGCGAAGGTCCTGGTATTCTGCTGCGCCTGCTGGGCGTTCAGCTTCCCGGCGATGAAGGCGCTCGCGATGGTGGGCGAACGCGGCGCGCCGGGGAACGGCAGCGTGTTCTTCGCCGCGCTATGCGTCGTGGTGCGCTTCGCGGTCGCGGCCATCGTGGTGGCGGTGATGTGCGGACGCTCGCTCGCGGGGATCACCCGGCGCGAGATCCAGCAGGGCGCCGGACTCGGATTCTTCGGCGGTCTCGGGCTGGTGCTCCAGATGGACGGTCTCGCCTACACGCACGCCTCGACCGCCGCGTTCCTGACGCAAGGCTACTGCCTCTGGATCCCGCTGTGGTTCGCGCTCCGCAAGCGCAAGATGCCGTCCTTGACGGTCTGGGTCGGCTCGGCGCTCGTCCTGGCCGGCGCCGCGGTGTTGGCCGGCGTGGACCTGAAGTCGTTCCATCTCGGCCGCGGCGAATGGGAGAACCTCGCCGGCTCGATGCTCTTCGCCGGACAGATCCTCTGGCTGGAACGGCCGGAGTTCGCCGGGAACGACGTCAAGCGGTTCAGCCTCGTGATGTTCGCCGTGATGGTGGCGACCTGCCTTCCCCTAGCATTCGCGACCGCGGCCCGGCCGTCCGATCTGCTCACCGCGTACGCTTCCCCCGCCGCGGCGGCGCTGATCGCGCTGCTCGTCGTGGTCTGCACGCTCATCTCGTTCTTGCTGGCGAACCGCTGGCAACCCGAGGTCCCGGCCACCGAGGCGGGGCTGCTCTACTGCACCGAGCCGGTGTTCACGAGCGCGGTCAGCTTGTTCCTTCCCGGGCTCATCTCGCGCTGGGCCGGCGTGCCGTATCCGGACGAGCAACTGACCTGGAATCTCGCGGCCGGTGGCGGGCTGATCCTCGCCGCCAACGTCTGGCTGCAACTGCGGGGGCGTCCGGCCGGATCACCGACCTGATCGCGGGCCGTCCGGTGGCCATCGTCCCAGAGCAACCGGACCGGCGTCAAAGACCGGCGGCCAACCGGCCGGTGATGAGGAAGAACAAGGACCGTTCCATGAGCGTGTCGCGGACCGACGATGCGGTGGTCCGCCCAAGGGCCGGCTTGCGCGAGACCAAGAACGATCAGGGCCTGTGCCGCGCCGACACCGCGGCACCGATGCGCGGAAGGACCTGTTGACGGAGGTTCATCGCGGCCATGCGAGCCGCGCGCGCATCGAGCGACCCTGGATCATCGCAGAACCGTTCCAGATCCCATAGATCCGCGAAGATCCGGCCGCCGGGAGGTCGGAAGGCGAACGCGGCGTCCACGGCATCCTCGAACAAGGTGAGCGTGGGCGGCGTGAACAGCCCGGCCCTCGCCAATCGATCGAGAGCGCCGTTGCCCGGCCGCGTCGGGATGAGCGACACCACATCGGCGCCGCTGGCGATGGCGAACTGCACCGACCGGGAGGCCTGGTCCAGCGCCGCCGCGTCGTCGACAAATGGAGGTTTCACCAACAGGAAGACACGCACGCCGATCCCGTTCTCCCGCAGATAGCCGGCGGCCCGGGCGAAATCGTCGCGCGTCATGCGCTTGTTCAGCCGGTCCAAGATGGACGATTCGGCTGATTCCAGCCCGATGGCGACCTCCAACCGCGCCCCATCGAGACGGTCGCGGAACACCGGCACCTTGGGGCCGATGAGGGTCGGATGACTCTCGACGACGACACTTCGGAACCTGTGGCACCGTCCGGCGATGGCGGCGTGGTCTTCCGGCGGGATGGCCCGCGGATCGAAAAAACTGCCGGCGTTATAGAGCTTGATCTGGCCGAACTCGCCGGAGACGGATCGGGTCGCGACATCGATCTGCCGCGGGACTGACCCGACCGGGACGGTTTCGTGCGTGGTGTGCTTCCAAAGGTCGCACATCAGGCAACGCCACGGGCATTCCCGGTTGGTGAGGAAGACCGTCAGGGTCCGGACCCGGCTGCCCTGGGCGTCGGGCTCCTCTTCGATCAACTGGCCTCCGGGACGGTCGACGGACAACGCCGTGCGTTGGCGGTCGAGATCCGGACGATGCGCGACGATCCAGGCGTCACGCTCCGCCTGGGTCTCGGGATACAGGGGCGATGGCGTCGGATCGGGCACGTCCACGAAGTTAGCGCCGGCCGGCCGTCGCTCCCACGCTGAAAACGAAAAGGCGCGTGGACGATGCCCACGCGCCTGTCGGACCGGTCGTCGGACCGCTCAGATGAGCGAGATCTTGTCGCCCGCCTTGAGGGTGACGACGGCCTTCTTCCAGTCGCTGGTCCAGCCAGCGGCCTTGGTGTTCTGGCGGCGGAGCTTGCCGCGCATGTTGGCGGTGTTGACCTTGACGACCTTCACCTTGAAGAGCTCTTGGACGGCCAGCTTGACCTCAGGAGCGGTCGCGCGAGGGTCGACGGCCATGGTGTACTTGTTCTGCTTCTCCGTGAGGATGGCAGCCTTCTCCGTCACGCGGACGGTCTTGATGATATCGAAGGAGGTGAGCTTTTTCATGGCTAGAAGGACTTCTTGGCGAGCCGGGCCTCGATCTGCTCGAAACCGGTCTTGGTGAACACGAGCTTGTCGTACTTCAACAAATCGTAGGTGATGACCGACGCGCCGGTCGCGAACGCGACACCCGGGATGTTACGGGAAGCGAGGGAGGCGTTGCGGTTCTCCTCGCCGACGAGGAAGAGCGACGTCTTGTCCGACAGGTCGAGCTGGCGCAGCAAGGTCACGAAGTCCTTGGTCTTGGGGCTCGACAACTTGAGGTCGTCGACGATCAGGACATCACCGGCCTTGAGGCGCTCGCTGAGGGCGCGGCGCAAGGCGAGCTTCTTGACCTTGATGTTGACCTTCTTGCTGAAGTCGCGGGGTTGCGGACCGTGGGTCACGCCACCGCCACGCCACAGGGGGCTGGCGAAGGAACCGGCGCGTGCGCGGCCGGTGCCCTTCTGGCGCCAGGGCTTCTTGCCGGTGCCGGCGACGTCGCCCATGGTCTTGGTCGACGCGGTGCCGCGGCGCATGCCGGCCCGGTAGGCGACCACGGTGTCGTGGACGGCCTGCTGGCCCTTGTTGTCTTGGATGACCTCGAATTTGACTTCGAGCTCGCCGGCGACTGAGCCGGATTGGGTCTGGACAGAAAGTTTCATCGATCAGTTCCTCCTCACTTCTTCTTGGCGGCCGCCCTCTTCTCGTCCTTCTTCGCGGCACCACCGGCCAGAGCGTCCTTCGCCTTCTTGCGGGCGTCGAGGATGGACTGGAAACGCTTCGACCCGATGGCGATCTTCTTCGCCTCGCGGATGATGCAATAATCGCCTTCACTGCCGGGGAACGAGCCGCGGATCAGGAGCACGTTGTCGTCCTTGCGGACCTGGACGATCTCCAGGTTCTGGCCGGTGCGGCGCACCTGGCCCATGTGGCCGGGCATCTTCATGCCGCGCATGACCGTGCCGGGGAAGAGGCGTTGGCCGATGGCGCCGTTCCGGCGATGCCAGCCCTTCGCACCGTGCGTCTGGTCGCCGCCAGCGAAACCGTGGCGTTTGACGACGCCCTCGAAGCCGCGGCCCTTGGTCGTGCCGATGGCATCGACGAACTGGCCCGCCTCGAAGAGGTCGGCGCCGATCACGTCACCGGGCTTCACCTCTTTGGTGAAATCACGGAATTCGCGGATGCGCTTCACCGCCGCGCCGTTGTGCTTCTTGATGTGGCCGAGCAACGGTTTGGTGAGACGGTGTTCCTTCTGGTCGTCGAAACCGAGCTGCACGGCGCTGTAGCCGTCCTTGCTCTCCTTCGATTTCACCTGGAGCACGCGGTTCGGGCCGACGAGCACGACCGTCACAGGGGTCATGACACCGTGGGCGTCATAGACGCGTGTGTTGCCGATTTTCTTGCCGATAAGTCCGAGGGGCATGGTCTGGTCGGTTAGATCTTGATGGTGATGTCCACGCCCGCGGGGAGGTTGAGCTTCTTGAGCTCGTCCACGGTCTTGGCGGTGGGGTCGAGGATGTCGAGGAGCCGCTTGTGGGTGCGCTGCTCGAAGCTCTCCATCGACTTCTTGTCCACGTGGGGCGACCGGTGCACGGTGACGCGCTCGATCTTGGTGGGAAGAGGGATCGGGCCCGCGACACGGGCGCCGGAACGTTTCACGGTCTCGACGATCTCACTCGCCGAGGCGTCGATGACCCTGTGGTCATATGCCTTCAATCGGATTCGGATGCGTTGTCCAGCCATACAAAGAACAGATTATAATTTATGGTGTGACGGAAAATCAGCTACGGGCCGCGGGCTTCTTCTTCGCGGCGTCGAGCACGGTGGCGAGCACGCTGTTCGGGACCTGCTCGAAGTTCATGGGCTCCATGCTGTAGGAAGCACGGCCCTTGGACAAGGAGCGGATCGCGGTCGCGTAGCCGAACATCTCGGCCAGCGGCACGGTCGCGTTGAGGACGGTCTGACCGTTCTTCGCGTCGACACCCTGGATGACGCCCCGGCGGCGGTTGACGTCGCCAAGCAGGTCGCCCTGGTATTCGTCGGGGGTGGTGACCTCGACCTTCATGATCGGCTCCAAGATGATCGGACCGGCCTTCTCGAAGGCGTCCTTGAGACCGAAGATGCCCGCCATCTTGAACGCCAATTCGTTGGAATCGACCTCGTGGAAGGAACCGTCGGTGATCGCCACCTTGATGTCGATGACCTGGTAACCAGCGTAGACGCCGGACTTGATCGCCTCGCGGATGCCGTTCTCGACCGCGGGGACGTACTCGCGGGGGATGGCGCCGCCGACGATCTCGTTGATGACCTCGACGCCCTTGCCTTTTTCGTTGGGCTCGACCCGCACACACGCGTGGCCGTATTGGCCGCGACCACCGGACTGGCGGATGAACTTGCCTTCGCCTTCGGCGGACTTGGTGATCGTCTCGCGATACGCGATCTGGGGCGCACCGGAATCGGCCTCGACCTTGAACTCGCGCTTCAGACGATCACGGATGATCTCCAGGTGGAGCTCGCCCATGCCGGCGATGATGAGCTGGCTGGTCTCCTCGTTCGTGAAGACATGGAAAGTCGGGTCTTCTTCCGCCAGACGCTGCAGACCTTCGGACATCTTGTCGCGGTCCGCCTTGGTCTTCGGCTCGATGGCCATGCTGATGACCGGCTCGGGGAAGGTCGGCGGCTCGAGGGTGATATCGAAGTCCTCGTTGCAGAGGGTGTCACCGGTCGTGATGTTGCGCAGACCGACCAGCGCGGCGATGTCGCCGGAGTAGACGGAGTCGATGTCCTTGCGCTCGCTGCCTTGGATGACCATCAGACGGCTGACGCGCTCGCGCTTGCGGGTGCGAGGATTGTAGATGGTGTCGCCCTTCTTCAGCTGGCCGGAATAGACGCGGAAGAACACCAGCTTGCCGGCATACGGGTCGGTCCAGAGCTTGAACGCCAACGAGCAGAACTTGCCGTTATCGTTCGTCGGGACGTCGAGCATGTTCTCGGAGCCGAGCTCATGGCCGACGGCCGAGGGGATGTCGATGGGGGACGGAAGGTAATCAACGACCGCGTCGACCAAGACCTGCACGCCCTTCTTTTTGAAGGCGGAGCCGCACAGCACCGGGATCATCTCGATCTTGCAGGTGAGGCGGCGGATGCCGGCCTTCAGCTGCTCGGGGCTGATGGGTTTCTCTTCGAGGACCATCTCGGCGATGATGTCGTCTTTGTTCGAGACGGCGTCGATGAGCTCTTCAAGAGCCTGCTTGGCGGCTTCCTTGAGCGCTTCCGGGATCTCCTCGATCTCGTACTTGAGACCCTCGTTCTCGATATCGCCCGTACCCCAGACGATGGCCTTCTGGTTCACCACGTCGACGACGCCGGCGAACTGGTCTTCGGCACCGATGGGCAAGAAGATCGGGAACGCATACGCGTTCAGCTTCTTGCGCATGTCGTTGAGCGCGTTGTCGAAGTTGGCGCCCGTCCGGTCCATCTTGTTGACGAACGCGATGCGGGGGACCTTGTACTTCGTGGCTTGGCGCCAGACGGTCTCGGACTGGGGTTGGACACCGGCAACACCGCAGAACACGGCGACCGCTCCGTCCAAGACACGCATCGAACGCTCGACCTCAGCCGTGAAATCCACGTGGCCCGGGGTGTCGATGATGTTGATCCGGTGTGCCAAGGCCTCGCGGGCCTTGTACAAGCCGTCTTCCTTCTTCTGGGTCCAGAAGCAGGTCACCGCCGCGGAGGTGATGGTGATGCCGCGCTCCTTTTCCTGCTCCATCCAGTCGGTGACGGTGTTGCCGTCATCGACGTCGCCGATCTTGTGGATCAGGCCGGTGTAGAACAGGATCCGTTCGGTCGTCGTGGTCTTGCCGGCATCGATATGCGCGGCGATGCCGATGTTGCGCGTCCGTTCCAGGGGATACTGGCGGTTCGGCGCATTAAGTGCGGCGTTGATCGCGATGGCCTCGCTCATGGTGTCCTCAGCAGAATCGGCGGTTGTAGGGAAGAAAAATGCCCCGGGGTCACCCCTGGGGCGGAGATATGCGGGTCGCGGATGCTACCAGCGGAAATGCGCGAACGCCTTGTTGGCCTGCGCCATCTTGTGCACGTCGTCACGCTTGCGGATGGCGCCGCCTTGGCCTTGGTAGGCTTCCATCAACTCGGTGGCCAGCGCCTGCTGCATCGGCACACCTTTGCGGGCATCGGCGAAATCCACGATCCAACGCATGGCGAGCGCGGTCTGGCGCTCGACGGGGATCTCGAGGGGCACCTGGTAGGTGGCACCGCCGACGCGACGCGGCTTGGTCTCGATACGCGGCTTGGCGTTCTCGATCGACCGCTGGAGGATCTCGAGCGAGTTCACGCCCGGGTTCTTCTCAGCGAGGGTGTCGAGCGCACCGTAGACGATGCGTTGGGCGACGTTCTTGTTGCCACCACGCATGATGGTGTTGACGAGACGACCGACCAGGACGCTGTTGAACTTGGCGTCCGGGGTGACGGAACGTTTGACCGCTTGGCGACGACGAGACATACAAAGAACGGATTGAGCGGGGAAAGATTACTTCTTGGCAGCGACCTTCGCTGCCTTCGGGCGCTTGACGCCGTACTTGGAACGGCTCACGCGACGCTTCTCGACACCGGCGGCATCCAAGGTACCACGGACGATGTGGTAGCGGACACCGGGGAGATCTTTGACGCGGCCGCCGCGGACGAGGACGATCGAGTGCTCCTGGAGGTTGTGACCTTCGTCCGGGATGTACGCGATGATCTCGTAGCCGTTGGTCAGTCGCACCTTGGCGACTTTCCGCATGGCGGAGTTGGGCTTTTTCGGCGTGCGGGTCATGACCTGCAGGCAGACGCCTCGGCGGAAGGGGGCGTTCTCCAACGCCGGAGCCTTGCTCTTGAACTTGAGCTTCGTACGGCCCTTGCGGACCAGCTGGTTAATCGTTGGCATTGCGGCCTAAATGTTGACGTGCGGCCTTCCACAAAGGGAAGGCAACGGGAGCGCAGAAAGTATCAACCGACTTTTGGCGTGCAATACGTTTTTTAGATTTTTTCCGGAGGCGGTCAAAGATGGGCTGTCCCGAAGCCTCGGTGAGGACCCTGCCAACTCGGTGCTGAAGGGGCTCGGAGGCCCGCCCTGCGGGCCTGGGATCAAAGGACGGGACCTCGGATGCCAGCCTGCCCGAGGCGCAGAGGGAAGGCCCGTCCGGGGCCGCCGACCTGGCCGCGATCGCCACATCGCAGCCCTCCCGGCGGTCCGTGGTTCAGGCCAAGATGCGTTTCTCGACCTCGCCGGCGACGTCGGTGAGGCGGAAATCACGGCCTTCGAAACGATAGGTCATCCGCTTGTGGTCGATGCCGAGCAGATGCAGCAGCGTGGCGTGGAAATCGTGCACGTGCAGCGGATCGCGGGCCACGTTGTAGGCATAGTCGTCGGTCTCGCCGTGGACATGGCCCGCGCGCACGCCGCCGCCGGCCATCCAGAGCGAGAAACAACGCGGATGGTGGTCCCGCCCGAAGCTGTCCTTGGTGATCTCGCCCTGGCTGTAGCTGGTGCGACCGAACTCGCCGCCCCAGATGACCAGCGTGTCGTCGAGCAGGCCGCGTTGCCGCAGGTCGGCCACCAGCGCCCCGCTCGCGCGATCGGTGAGCCCGGCCTGGCGTTTGATCTCACCGGGCAAGCTGCCGTGATGGTCCCAATCACGATGGATCAGCTGGATGAACCGCACGTCGCGCTCGGCGAGGCGCCGCGCGAGCAGACAGTTGTTGGCGAACGATGCTTTGCCCGGCTCGGCGCCGTAGGCCTCCAGCACGGCCTTCGGTTCCTTCGCGATGTCCATCAGCTCCGGCACGCTGGTCTGCATGCGGTAGGCCATCTCGTAGGCGTCGATACGCGTCTGGATCTCGGGGTCGCCGATGCGGCCGAGCGATTGCCTGTTGAAGGCTTGCACGCCGTCCAACAGCTGCCGGCGGATGGCGCCGTCCATGCCCGGAGGATTCGACACGTAGAGCACCGGGTCCCCTGTCCCGCGGAACTGCACGCCCTGGTGCTGGCCCGGAAGGAAACCGTTGCCCCAATAGCGGGCCTGCAACGGCTGTCCGCCGCCGCCGCTGAGCAGGACGACGTAGGCGGGAAGGTTCGCGTTCTCGCTGCCCAGGCCGTAGCTCGTCCACGACCCCATGGTCGGCCGTCCGGGCTGCTGGTTGCCGGTCGCGAAGAAGGTCACCGCCGGATCGTGGTTGATCGGGTCGGTGGTCATCGACCGGATGAGGCAGAGCTCGTCGGCCACCGCGCCGATGCCGGGCAGGATCTCGCTCATCTCCATCCCGCACTTGCCGTAGCGCTTGAACGGATAAGCCGATCCGACGCAGAGGAACTGCTTCTGTCCGCTGGTCATGCCGGTGATGCGCTGGCCCATCCGGATGCTCGCCGGCAGCTCGGTCCCGGAGACCTTCCGCAGATGCGGCTTCGGGTCGTACAGGTCCATGTGCGACGGTGCGCCCGACTGGAAGAGGTAGATGACGCGCTTGGCCTTGGGCGCCCAATGCAGCGTCTTGAGCATGCCGGGCACGGCAAGCCTTGGAGCCGCCGCGGCAGCGGCGGACAGGTCCTTGCCCAGCAGCGACGCCAGCGCGGCCATCCCGATGCCCGTGGTCGAGCGGGTCAGGAACGTTCGGCGGTTGTGGATCTTGGCGAACTCGGATTCAGCGAACATAAGATTTTCCTCAGGTCAGGGCGGCCCGTCAGACTCGCCAAGCAATCTGCCGGGCAAGGTGTCGCGATGCCTCGCGGATCCCCAGCGACCGGCCCGGCAGCGCGGCACCGATGACGGACGACACCAGCACCCACGGCGGCTGGGCCATCATCCAGGTGAACGGCACGTCGACGAAATCCTCGCGGGTCAGCGAGCAACGCATCAATCCTACCACCGTCCCCGGCCATTGGAGGAACCCGATCTGGAGCCACCCGAGGAAGAACAGCGCGGACTGACCGAAGAAGAACCATCGCGTCGCACGCGTCCCGTCGATCTCGTCCGACCGCAACCGCCAAGCGCCGAAGGCCATCATCGACAGCAGGATCCAATCGTACAAATAACGCGGGTGGAGGATCTGCCAAGGGCGGATGTTGCCCAGGACGATCCGGTAGTGCTCCGCCGAGAAGCGGTCGTTGAACTGCATCGTGCGCCCTTGGCTGTCCGCGGTTTCCCACGGCGTCGCGTGCACTCCGGCGTCCAGCGCCACGACCGCCAGCACGGACACGAAGCAAAGGCCGATGAGGGCCAGGAAGATCGTGTTCAACGGGGGGCGCATGACGGTTCCTCTTCGGGGTTCACCCCTTGGTCACCACTTCGTCGAGGTTCAGCAGGATGTTGCCGAGGGCGGTCCAGGCGGCGAGGACACCGGGTTCGACATCGGCCGGACGCGGGCTGTCGCCGACGGAGACGAGCCGTTCCGCGGCCTCGCGGTTGGCCGTGTAATTCGCGAGTTGCTGACGGAAGAGCCGCTCCATGAGCTCCAGTTCCTCGGCCCGGGGCGGGCGGGCCAGTGTGATGCGGAAGGCGTGTTCGAGCTGCGAACGGAGGTCGCCCTTCGCCTCGCGCAGGACGCGTTGCGCGAGGCCGCGCGCAGCCTCGACGTACTGAGGGTCGTTGAGCAGCACGAGCGCCTGCAAGGGCGTGCTGGTGCGTGGACGCGACACGGTGCAGACCTCGCGGTTGGGCGCGTCGAAGGTGGTCATCGCCGGGTGCGGCAGCGAGCGCTTCCAATACACGTAGAGCCCGCGCCGGTAGAGATCATCGCCCTTGCTCGGCTCATAGCTCTGCGAGCTGAAACCAGCGCCGAAGCCGATCGCTTCCCACAGACCGGCCGGTTGGTAGGGCTTCACGCTGGGACCGCCGACCCGGCGGTCGAGCAGCCCGCCGACCGCGAGCGCCTGGTCGCGAAGGAACTCGGCATCGAGCCGGAACCTCGGCCCGCGCGCGAGCAGCCGGTTGTAGGGGTCCTTCTCCAGCTTCGCGGGCGCCACCACGCTGCTCTGGCGATAGGCCGAGGACGTCACCAGCAGGCGCATCATCGCCTTCACGTCCCACGCCTTGCCGCGCGTGCCATCCGGCGCGGGGATCCCGTGGCTGAAGCCGTGGGCCAGCCAATCGAGCAGCTCCGGATGGCTCGGCAGATCGCCTTGGTTGCCGAGATCGTTCGCCGTCTTGACGATGCCGGTGCCGAAGACGAGCTGCCAGAACCGGTTCACCATCACCCGCGCCATCAGCGGATGCTCCGGGTCGGTGAACCACTTGGCCAGGTCGAGCCGCGTGGCGCGCGCCGGATCCGCCTGCTTCAGCGGCGGCAACGATCTTGGCGTGCCGGGCAGGACCTTGTCGCCCTTGTGCTGCCAATCGCCGCGGATCAGCTGGAAGGTGTCGCGGGGCTTCTCCATCTCGGCCATCACCATGGTCTCCGGCACGGCCTTCTCGGCCTTGTCGAGCAGGCCCTTCGCATCGGCGACCCGTTTGGCCGAGGCCTTGGCGTCCGGCGAACGGTCCGCGACGAAGAACCGGGTCAGCGCCGTCCGGTCGTCCGGCGTCACCTTGTCCTCGGGGCGCGCCAGCGCTTCTTGGAGCGGGACCGACAACGCTCCGAGCTCCGCCAGCGCCGGAGCGCTGCTCACGGAAAGCCGGAAATGCCCGGGCGCGTGGCCGGCGAACTTCGATTCGGACCGCAGCTTCACCCGGAGGCGCGTCCCGGTGGCGAAACCGAACGGCTGCTTCGCCACCAGCACGACCTGGTGCTCGACGCGGTTCTCCGGCTTGTCGCCCGCGATGGACCAGCCGGTGTCCGCCTTGTCGTCGATCAAGCCCGCGGCGGAGAAATCCTTCTGGCTCATGTCGGCCGCCGCGACGGTGAACTTCACCGGATAGCTGAGGACCGGCTCGGTCTTCAGATCGAAGTAGAAGCCGTGGCCGCCGCCGCCGTTGACCACCTTCAGCAGCAGCTTGTTCTCGCCGGCATGGAGCGACAGCTGCACGTCCTCCTGGTCCGGCGCCACGGCGCGCGAAGCGTTGTTCGCCAGCACCTGCTGGCCGTTGAGCCAGACGCGCAGCCCGTCGTCGCTGCCGAGCGAGAGGTGCATGATCTGCGCCTGCGGCACCGTGATGGTGCGGAAGAGATAGGTCGCCGAGTTCTCGCCGGAGAGGCCGGTGACCTCGCGGTCCTTCCAATCCGGCTTCTCGGTCCACTTGAGCTTCCCGTCGTCGTAGGTCTTGGCGAGGTCGACATCGGTCTCGTTGATGAAGGCGCGGTTGAAGGCATCGTTCTGGTCGTTGCCCTTGAACGGCCCGATCGCCCGCCACACCGAGAGCTCGGGCGTGGCCGCACGCGGCTCGGACGACGGATCCGCCGCCTCGGCGACCGCCTCGACGCCGGTGAGGACGAAGTTGCCGTTGGAGCTCCGCGCGAACGCCTGGTTCGCCATCGCCTCGTGCGGCAGCACCTCGATGCGCAGCGCCCGCAGGTCGCGTCCTTCGGTCGGCAACATCTCCAGGTCGTAGACATCCTTCGCCGGGTTCGCCCCGTTCACCAGGATCGTGCGTCCCGGCAGGGTCTTGAGCGTCGATCCGCCGCTGGACTTCGTCTCCGACGGCGCGAGCGCCTGCCATCCCTCGCGCAACGCACCGCGGACCGATTTCTCCCAGGTCGCCAGCTTTTCGGCCTCCCCGGCGGTCGGCGTGACCAGACGCTTCTCGTGCTCCTGCGCCAGCTTCTCGGCCTCGGCTTTGCGTTGGTCGACCTCGGCCTGCATCTGCGGCGTCGGCACGCGCAGGCTCGGGATCGGGTTCAGTTTCTCGCCGTCGAGCCCCTTCTCGGTGATCGAGTTGAAGAAGGCGTAGAACTGGTAGAACTCCTTGGTCGAGATCGGGTCATACTTGTGGTCGTGGCACTCGGCGCAACCGACCGTCAGACCGAGGAACGTCACCGCGGTGGTGTTGACGCGGTCCACGACGTACTTGGTCTGGTACTCGTCGGGGTCCGCGCCGCCCTCGAAGTTGACCATGGTGTTCCGGTTGAATCCGGAGGCAACCCGTTGCTCGACGGTCGCGCCCGGGAGGAGGTCGCCGGCGAGCTGCTCGACGGTGAACCGGTCGAACGGCGTGTTCTTGTTGAACGCGCCGATCACCCATTCCCGCCACAGCCACATGTCGCGATGGGTGTCGATGTGGTAGCCGTTGGTGTCCGCATAACGCGCCAGGTCGAGCCACCACTGCGCCATGCGCTCGCCATAGGCCGGCGTGTCGAGGAGCCGGTCGACCAGCTTCTCGTACGCACCCGGCGAAGTGTCGGCGAGGAAGGCCTCGACCTCGTCCGGTGTCGGCGGCAGGCCGGTCAGGTCGAGCGAGGCGCGACGGAGCAGCGTGTGCTTGTCGGCCTCCGCCTCGGGCGCGAGACCCTTCGATTTCATCTGCGCGAGGACGAAGCGGTCCACCGGGTGCTTGGACCACCGCGCGTTCTTCACCTTCGGCAGCGGCGCTTCGACGGGCGCCGTGAACGACCAGTGCCCCTTGAACTCCGCGCCGCCCGCGATCCACNTCCGGAGCAGCTCCGCCTCCTCTTGGGTGACCGCCTTGCCGGTCTTCTTGGGCGGCATCACGTCGTCCTCGTCGGTCGTGACGATGCGCTTCATCAGCTCCGATCGCGCGGGTTTGCCGGCGACGATGGCGCGTTTGCCGGACTTGAGCTCCTTGAACGGCGAATCGGCCACATCCAGCCGCAGACCGGATTTGACCTTGGCCTCGTCCGGCCCGTGGCAGGCGTAGCATTTCTCGGAGAGGATCGGCCGGATCTGCCGCTGGAAATCGGGCTTGTCGGCCGCGCCGGCCGAGGACGCGACCGATGCCGCCACGAAGGCGGACCACAGGAACCTGGCAGAGCGGGAGATCATTTCGGGGCTATTTGAAAGATACGTTAATCGGACGACGCGCCGAGGCAACCGGCGATTCAGCAGGAGCCGGAAGAAAGACGCGGATGACCGGACCAGATTTCGGCGGGAAAAGGGGGGTGGACCTGGAAAACAGGAAAAGAGCCCGGTTCCTGTCCCCTTGTTTTCCAGATCAGCCTCCCGGCTCCGACCTCATCAGTGACGCGATTCCGCGGCGCTGCCGGCCGCGACAGCCGGGAGGTCGCCCTCGCCGAGCGTGCGGTGGAACAGCTCCAGCGCGAGACCATAGCATTTCAGTGCCAACTCCGGGTCGTACCGATGGCCTTCGTCGCGCAAGAAGGCGTGCTGACCGTTGAACTCGTGCCAGGTGAAGTCGACGCCGGCATCGGTGATCGCCTCGTGGATCTTCCTACGGCCTTCGCGCGGCACATGCGGATCCTGCCGCCCCCAGACCATCAACAGCTCGCCGGCGATGTCCTTCGCGCAGGCCAGCGTGTCGTCGCCGGTCTTGCTCAGGGACCCTTTGTGCAGGTCGGTCGCGTAGAAGCAGACCGCGGCCCGCACATCGGCGTTCTT
>JGI25920J50251_10000097_pt1 | contig 25398 bp, 30 predicted proteins | sample LauGreBMM110DCMD_2_FD_50251 | JGI IMG/M metagenome (IMG submission 50251) | reverse complement strand
TAGTGAAAGAATGAAATCAGCGCTAGAACGCTCATCCAGAGTTAACATCTCTTCGATATCACGCATCTTTTTTCCTCTTCTCTTTAATCTTCTTGAAATCTCTTAGTAAGCCTGGCAAACACAGCCGTCGAAAACAGGTAGCTCTGCTAGCTCTTTCGGCAAGATTGGGTCGTGCTTTGGNTTCCAATTAAACTCTCGTGAATCAGGTTCGTAAATAGTGCTCAATGGGCCNCCAACTGTGCGGAAAAGATAGAGATTTCCNGTCATTGAGCCAAANGGGCCATGCGGTTCTTCAGGTGGGCGCCAGAAATAAGCACCTGGCGTCATTACGCCCAGGTGGCCGACTAGTTCGCCCGAGAGCAGATATGCCTCTTCAACAACTGGGTGCTTTTCAGAACGCATTCCATAACGAAGTGGCATGGTGCCAAGTACCCAAGTTTCATCTTGAGTTACTGGGTCACGGCGCATCCATTTGCGGCCAGCACCTGGTGGGAAATCAGGATTGAAATTGCCGCCCCATTCCCCTGCCAATGAATCAATATGTTTGATCACTCGCTCTGTTTCTAACTCTGGGCTATCTGCGCTAGCTGCTGTTGCAATAGGGGCAACGTTAAAGAATGTTAAAACNATTGCTCCTTTACTGGAAATTTGAGCAGTGTGATAACCCTTTGGGAAATGACTATAGTTATAGCGACCNTACTTTTGACCATCAATAGTTATCTCACCAGCGATTACAAAAAACTCTTCATCTGCATTTAAGTAATGACTATCTGCATGAACATAATTCTCTGGATACTTAAGCAGTAGCGAACAACCACCACTTTCGGTATCTAAACTTAACTCGCGAACTAGAACACCTGGGCGAATCTTTGTGACATAACTATTTTCAACCCACGGCAATTGTTGAGACTGAATGAACTCAATAAAGGGACGTCCCATTTGTGGCTCCTAGTTCTTGATTATTTAGATGAGGTAAAACTGATGTGAGGTTGCAATTCACCTGGATAGAAACAGGCGACTTTGCGACCATTGGACAGAGTTTGAAGTTCTGGAGTATTAGTACTGCACTCAGGACGGGCAATCGGGCAACGTGGGTGGAAAGAGCAACCAGTTGGTCGGACAATTGGCGAAGGTGGTGCACCATTTAGAACGATGCGATCACGACGAGTTGCTTCATCAAGTGCGGGAACAGCGGATAGAAGAGCTGCGGTATATGGATGTTGTGGGTTTGCAACGACATCATCGCAAGCGCCTTCTTCAACAACTTTGCCCAGATACATAACAACGACCCGGGTAGCTAAGTGATAAACCAGGCGTAGATCATGAGAAACCAAGATATAAGAGATATTTCGCTCTTCTTGAATACTCTGCAAAAGATTAACAATCTGGGCTTGAGTCGAAACATCAAGTGCTGAAACTGGTTCATCGGCTACTAGAACTTTAGGATCTAGTGCGAGTGCGCGAGCGATAGCAATACGCTGACGTTGGCCACCTGAGAATTGGCTCGCTCTGCGATTGAGGAAATCGGCACTTAACCCAACTGCTTTGAGTGATTCACCAGCTTTTTCATCGTGTTCTTTTGCGCTTAACTTAAAGTGNGCACGTAACGGTTCGGCAATAACTTGCGAAACGCTCATGCGTGGATCCAGGCTTGAATACGGATCTTGAAAAACCATCTGAACTTTCTTGCGGAAATCTTTNAGCGCTTTTTCAGATAAATGAGTTATATCTTGCTCTTCAAAAAATAAGTTGCCAGAAGTTGGCGCATAAGCGCGCATGAGCGAAAGCGCTAGGGTTGTTTTGCCGGAACCAGATTCACCAACGATTGCAACTGTCTCGCCAGCATTTACATAGAATGAAACGGTATCTACTGCGCGAAGTGAACCTGATGGCACTTTAAAAGTTACCGAAAGATCAACGGCGCTGATTAATTTCTTAGGTGAGCTCACTTAACCGCTCCTGTCACTGGGTGAAAACAGGCAATATTGTTAATAAACTCTGGTTCAGATGCGGTGCATTGTGAATCGGCATAAGAGCAGCGAGATGCAAAACGACAACCTGGCACAATTTCTAAAATAGTTGGTGGTGAACCCGGAATAGGATTAAGAGCAGGCCGCGCTTGATCAAATTTAGGAATAGCAGAGAGCAAGCCGCGAGTGTATGGATGCTTTGGATTACTTAGGATCTCAGAGACCGGGCCTTGTTCTACAATATTTCCGGCATACATAACCACGATGCGGTTGCAGACATCTGCGGCCACAGCCAGATCATGGGTAATCAGCATTAGCGCGGCATCGCCCATTCCGCTGCGCAAAAGGTCAAGAATTTGAGCTTGAATCGTGGCATCGAGCGCTGTTGTTGGTTCATCAGCTACNACCAANTGAGGCTTATTAATAAGTGCAAGTGCGATCATTACGCGCTGTCTTAGTCCGCCCGATAGTTGGTGTGGATATGACTTCATGCGCTCGTCAGGTGCAGGAATTCCAACTGCCGTTAGCAGTTCAAGAACTCTGGCTTCGGCTTCTTTCTTGCCAATCGAGTTATGGCGTCTGACTGATTCAGATAGTTGACTCGAAATTGTACGAACTGGGTTAAGTGAAGTAAGTGGCTCTTGAAAAACCATTGAGATGTAGTTGCCACGTAACTTGCGAGCTACCGCATCGGATGCTGTAACCATATTTACATCGCCAATTAATATTTCACCTTTTACTTGGGCGGAATATGGTTGAATACCTAGCATGCTCAAGCCCATCATAGTTTTGCCAGAGCCTGATTCGCCTACGATTGCAACGTGATCACCCGGATTAATAGTTAAGTTGATACCACGCACAACAGCTGAATATCCNGCAGGCGTTGGAAAACTAACTACNAGATTCTTGATTTCAATTGCTTTGCTCATTGTGAGACCCGCGTACTTCTGGATTGTTCGCGAGCATTTAAGCCTTCACCCAAAAGATTAGCNGCAAAAATAGTTACGATTATTGCGGTAACTGGACCGAACATCATCCAGGGAGCGCTCTCCATGTAAATACGACTTTCATTGAGCATATTTCCCCAGGTTGGCGTACCTAGTGGCGCACCTAAGCCAAGGAAAGATAATCCACTCTCGGCAATTAGAAGTTCAGCGAAGGTAAAAGCCGCAACCACCTGAATAGTTGGGCGTAGCGCAGGCAAGATATGAGTGAAGATCGAGCGAATGCTGCCAATTCCAAATAATCGTGCAGCCGTTACATATTCGCGCTCGCGCAGCGTCAAAGTTTCGGCATATACAACTCGAGCAATTGTTGGCCAGCAAACTAAGCCCAAAGTAAGGGCTAGCGGCCAGAATCCACGGCCGACCACAGTCACAATAGTTACCGCGATAATCAAATATGGAAATGAAATTCCAATATCAATTACCCGACTCAAGACAATACGTAGTCGCTTTCGGTTCCACGCAGCGCTTACGCCAAGTGTGATTCCGATGAAACAACCAAGCAAGGTTCCAACGGTTCCAATGCCTAGCGACCANCTAAAGCCAGCAATAACACGGGAATAAACATCTTGACCTAGCGCATCAGTACCTAGCNATGCTCCACCAAGACTTGGTGACTGTAAACGCAAAGTCAGATCAGAGNCCGCAGGATCCACNGTATAAAAGAAAGGTTGAAAAAGGGCAACGACAAAGAGAAATCCAAGAATTAAAGCACTTATTCTTAACGTTAATAATGACTTGTTTTTACCTTGAAACATTCTCCATCTGTTAATTGAAGTCACTTGATTTTTTAGCTCTTGGCTCATAACTGATTCCTGCGCAATCTAGGGTCAGCTAATCTGAAAACTTGATCCATAAGTAAATTAACAATAAAAACCAGATATGCGACAACGAAGACTGTCGCTTGAATAGTTGGAAAATCCAAATTTGTAATTGACTGAACCAGGATTAATCCTAATCCTGGCCAAGCAAAAATGTATTCGGTAATTAATGCACCAGATAAAAGAAAAGCAAACTGNGCACCAAGTAATGAGGTGGTTGAGAGCAGTGCATTAGGCAGAGAGTGCTTNATCAACAAGACATTAGGAGCTGCGCCATTAGCTTTTGCAGTTCGGTAATAATCTTGACGAGTCGTGTCTTCAATACTTGCGGCCACTACCCGAATCAAGTTCGGGGCAAGTGCGAATGAAAGTGTGGCGGTTGGTAGAACCCAAGCCCAAGTGCCAGTACCCGCGATTGAAGGTAACCAACCAAGCCAGACTGAGAATATTTGGATAAGCAGAAGACCGATTACATACGCTGGAGTTCCCTGCGCCACGCTCACAACTGTGCTTAACATCTTGCGACGACGCTGGGTTGGTTTAGCNCCAAGCCATACACCGGCTGGAATAGCAATGATTGAGTTAAAGAAAACAGCCAAGAAAGTTAAGTGCAGAGTTGAAGGCAAATATTGAAGAACGAAACCAAGTGCTGGTTGAGAATTAACTAAAGATCTACCAAAATCTAACCGTGCAATATCCCAAAGGAATATTAGATACTGCTGCAATAGTGACTTATCGAAACCATAATCGGCTCGAATTGCATTGATTGTCTCGGGACTAGCACCCTCGCCAGCAAGCAAAATGGCGGGATCGCCAGATAAACGAAGAAGCAAAAACAGGGTGGTCGAAATGGTCCCCAGTAAAACAACTAACTGAAGTAGTCGAGAACCGACTGCTTTGGACCTTGCCTTCAAAATTTATGCCTTTCAGTTAGTGAACCGGGCTTCCTAAGAAAAGCCCGGTTCACATTCTAAACTGTAAAGAGGTTGACGATTTAGAATCGCCCAACAATATCTATTTTACGTAGATATTTTCGTATGTGATAGCACGGTTACCCGCTGAGAATCCCCGAACGCCTTTACCAAGAGCGTAAAGATCAATCTGCTCAACGATATACAACGCTGGAGCACTTGCAGTTACCTTCACTGCAATATCCTTCAGAATTGCAAGGCGCCTTGCTGCATTAAGTTCAGTAGCAGCTTTCTTTACTAACGCATCTTCTTCAGCGTTGCAGTAGAAAGCGCCAACTGGCTTACAAACGAAGATTGCATATGGACGAGATGAATCTCCACGTGGGGCAGAGTTCCAAGAAAGTCCGAATGCTTCACCTTTCCAGCTATTTGCGTTGTATTGAGGTAACCACTGAGCAAAAGTGATTGTGGTGTAGTTCAAAGTTACGCCAACTTTGGCAAGGTCTGCCTTAACAGATTGGTAGATCAAGTTATCTGAAGGGAATGAACCAACAGTGATATCTGCGGCAATAGTTAATCCGCTTGCATAGCCAGCAGCTGCTAGAAGTTCCTTGGCCTTGGCAGGATCATATGGATAACCCTGAACAGCCTTGTTATATCCATAGACCACTGGAGTTACGCCTTGGGTTGCAGCCTTACCTTTACCCGCAAGAAGACCGTTAGCAATTGCTTCCTTATCTACTGCGTAGTTAAGGGCTTGACGAACACGAACATCTTTAACTGCGCCGCCAGCTGTAACGTTAAATGCCAATGACATAACTTGAGGTGCTGGTACTGCAATTACGGTTGCTTTAGATTTCTTAGCAGCAGCAATTTGGTCTGGATTAATTCCAGCAACCATATTTACCTGACCTGATTGAAGTGCCTGTAAACGAGACGCTGCATCAGCTAATGGAATGATTACTAACTTGGCTGCCTTTGGTTTGCGCCATGAGCCAGTGAACGCACTCATTTCAATTCGAGTTGTTGTGATTGAGTCGACTTTGAAAGGACCGGTACCGATTGGTTGCTTAGCAAATACATCTTGTCCAGCACTCTTCCAAGCTTTTGGAGCCACGATGTATAGAGCTGCTAACTTCGCTGGCAAAATCGCATCTGGAGCCTTGGTTGTGATGTCAACTACATACTCGCTGACCTTCGTAGCTCCAGTTAGTTCTGGAAGTTCAGTTGAACCAATAACAGTCTTGCGACCATCAGCACTAATTAGAAAATCAATAGTGTCCTTTACGGCATCAGCATTAAATGCTTCGCCGTTTGAGAACTCGACGCCTTCGCGCAAAATGAAGCGCCATGTTGTGCTGTTAACAGTCCTCCAATACGTGGCAAGACGCGCACGGACAATTCCCTTATCGTCTACACGAGTTAGTGCATCGAAGATTGCTGCATAAGTATGGATACCAGGAGTTCCTGGACCTTCTTTAAATGGGTTCCCCTGGCTTGGTGGAAGTCCAGGTACTGCAATTGTGATTGTTCCAACTGCGGCACTTACAGGTGCCTGGCTGGCACCAACCATCAATGCCGCCATGGCAATTGATATTGCCGCGCTCAGAATTTTCTTGTGACGCATGTGCTCTCCTTAGGTAATAGCTACGTACGGTTGCCTCTACCCTGCTATAACACGCTCACAAAGTCAACGAAATTCCTGTCTGCAGAACAGCAAGAGCGTGTCTTTTGCGCTAAGAAATATAACGATCTGAAATAAATAGATAGATCCAATATCTATCGCCAGTTATAGGGTTAAAGAGTGAAAATTGGCCCAATCGAGACGGTAACAATTTTGACCCATGACCTGTCGAAATCAGCGGCCATGTATATCTCAGCATTTGGATGGCAGGACAAGAGATCTGAATATCTACTAAGTGCTGAAGAAGCCAACAGATGGCAGGCCACGAATTTAACTAGTGCCAAGGTTCTCGAAGTTTGCGGCATCAATGGCGGCGTTAGGTTTATTGAATCAACGACTTATCAAAATCCGCTGCCACTTCGAACATTTGGCTGGAGTGCCTTAGAAATTTGTGTTGATGATGTTCATAAGTATGTAGCTCAGGCTGTCAAAGCGGGCTTTAAAATTCTAAATGAAGCAGTATCTTTATCAGGAACAGCCAAACCATTGCCTTTGATTGCAGCGCAACTTGCTGGCATAAATGGTGAAGTCGTTTACATAACGCAAATTTTAAGTAAAGTTCCTAATTTTGAGTTACCTGATGTTTCAAAAGAATCTGGCAGCATTTTCATCTGTGTACTGGGCGCCTCTGATTTAGAGAAGTCTCGCGAAGTTCTTGAATCCAATTTTGAGGTTCGCCGAGCAAGTGATCGCGAAGTAGCGATCAAGGTAATTAATAGAGTTTATGAGAAACCACTTGAGACGCTGCATAGATTGAGTTCGTTGCAATTAGCTGGGCGAAACGCCATTGAAATTGATCAGCTGCCAATTGAAGGTAAGCGACGCGATGTTGCACCAAATTACTTAGCCCCGGGGATAAGTGTGGTGATCGTTCGCGGTTCAGTTGCGGAACCAAAAATAATTAAGCTTCCAGATAATGCGCTGTTAGAGATTTTGCCTTACTGATTCAGTGCGAGAAATGCGTTGACTTATATTTTGCATAAGCCAAGAATCCTTCGAGACCAAGTTCAGTTCCGATTCCACTATTTTTGCGCCCACCAAATGGCGCTGAAGTGTTAAACCCAAAGCAATTAATGCCAATTGAGCCAGTATCAATTTGATCAGCAACCACGCGGGCGTGAGCTTCATCAGTTGCCCAAACTGAGCCGGCTAAACCGAACTCAGAATCATTGGCGATAGCTATCGCTGTTTGATCATTTTCGGCACTAATTAGTGAAATTACTGGTCCAAAGATTTCTTCACGGCTAATGCGCATGTGATTTGTAGCTTCAGCAAAAATCGTCGGGTTTAGATACCACCCTTTACTTAAATGTTCTGGTCGATTACCGCCAAAGGCGACCCGAGCACCTTCTGAAATACCTGATGCAATATAACTTTCAACTTTATCTCTATGTGCTTGACTAATTAGTGGTCCGTTGTGAGTCTGATCGTCAAAGGGATCACCAACTTTGATTGTGGCGGCTGACTCACAGATAGCAGAAAGAACTTCATCATATCTACTCTTATTAACCACAACACGTGAATGAATAAAACAATTCTGCCCAGTAAAGGTAAAACCTAGGTAAGGCAGATTCTCGGCAAATTTGGCTACGTCTACATCTTCTAGCAAGACGGCTGCAGATTTTCCGCCCAGTTCAAGAATGGTTGGCGTGAAAGATTCGGCACAAGTTCTAGCAATAGCTTTCCCGGTTGCAGTTGAACCAGTAAATCCAACAATTCCTACTTCTTTATGAGCAACTAGCGCCTCACCTGCTTCGCGAGTGCCAGGTAAAACATTTATTACACCAGCTGGAAATCCTGCCTCGATTGCGGCTTCCGCAAAAATATAACCTTCAAGAGGTGATAGTGGGCTCGGCTTTAGTACCACTGTTCCGCCAAGTGCCAGAGTTGGGCCAATCTTGAACATTCCCATTTCAAGTGTGCCGTTGTAAGGAACGATAACTGCAGTAACGCCACGTGATTCCAATTTAACTGAAGATCTCTTTACGCTACCTGGGTTTTGTAGCGCCGATATTAGGCGTGTTTGATCTAGCTCAATTCGTTCGGCTAAATCTGTGTAATATCTAAGTAGTTCAGCTGGTCGACTTGGGCGTGAAACGGTTGGTTTATATGGACGGCCCAGTTCGTGAGCATAAAGAATGGATAATTCTTCGTGCTTTGCTTCCAAAATATCGGCGAACTTGCGCATGACTTTTGTTCGCTCAACAACTGGCCAAGTGCTCCAGCTATTCTTTTTGGTAGCGGCCGCACTTGCCGCTTTTACAGCCAGATGAATATCAGCCGTGTTTGCATCTGGCACTTGGCCAATTAATTCTTCAGTACTTGGGCTAATGATTTCGATAACGTTTTTCGAATTTGGTTTGACCCATTCTCCGCCAATAAAGAATTTGTCTCGGCGATATGAATCTAAATATAAATTTTTTATCTCTTCATTACTCATTTATTTCGCCTTATAGTGCTTAGGTAGACCAGGTGATTTAGAGATCCAAACACTCTTAGTCCAGGTATAAAGATTAGGAGCATCGGTGCCACCTTCACGGCCATAGCCAGAACTGCCAACTCCGCCAAAAGGCATTAGGTCTGAAAGCACTCGATAGGTATTAACCCAGATATTTCCCACTCGTAATTCACTGGCAACTCGGTGAGCTCTACTAATGTCATTCGTCCAGACTCCGGCAGCTAACCCAAAATCGCTGTTATGTGCTTTTGAAATCGCATCGGCTTCATCTTTAAAGGTCTCAATGCTTAGTACTGGTCCAAAGATTTCTTCTTGCACTGCAGCTGATGAATTTGTAAGATCGATGAAAGCGGTAGGTGGAACAAAGAAACCACTTGCTAAATCTGCACCACTGGGCACTTTGGCTGAAGCAATAACTTTGCCGCCATCTTTCTTGGCTATTTCAATGTAATTCATAGTTTTCTCGGCTTGCAGTTTTGTGACTTGTGGCCCAACTTGAGTACCTGATTCACGTGGGTCACCCACAACTAAGCTCTCAAAGCGAACTTTTATTTGTGCAATGAATTGCTCTGCGATGCTCTCTTGAATAAATAACCTTGACCCAGCGATACACATTTGGCCACAAGAACCAGTAATTCCTTCGACCACCCCATCTAGGGCAGCTTCTAGGTCTGCGTCCGCAAATACTAATTGTGCAGATTTGCCGCCTAACTCAAGGGCGGCTGGTGCGAAATGCGCGGCTGCAGCAGATCCAACTGCGGCGCCACTCTTATCTGAGCCAGTAAAGACCACTAACTTGGTGCGCAGATCAGCAACTAGTTTCTTTCCAATTTCTGGCCCACCAGTTAATACTTGTACTACTCCTTTAGGAACTCCGGCCTCTTGCAAAATTTCTTGCAGCTTTATCGCGGTTAGCGGTGTTTCAGCAGCTGGCTTAAGAATCGAAACATTTCCAAAGGCGATTGCTGGTGCTATTTTCTTAGCAGCAAAGAAATATGGGACATTCCAGGGAATTATGCCAACTACTACGCCGTGAGGTTCACGTTCGGTGTATGCATGAAACTCACCAGGTACTGGTACAACAGTTCCGACTAATTTATCTGCATAGCCACCATAGTATTCAAAACATTCAGCAGCTCTAATTGCTTCGCGTTTGGTATCTGCTAATCGCTTACCGGTATTTAGAGTTTCTAATTCTGCGATTTCACCGGCACGCTCTCGCATTAGTTGGCCAGCCTTGATCAATATTCGACCACGCTCGCTAGCTGAAGTATTGCGCCATGCAGCAAAACTCTCGGTTGCTAAATCAAGGGCTGCATCAACTGCTGCTAAAGAAAAATCTGGGACATCAGCGATTTCGGCACCCGTGATAGGTGTGTATATCTTGCTCATGCTTCCTCCTACTTAACTAACTCAGAAATCATGCTAGCGCGGGCAATGACTTGCTTAACAATTTCTGGATTATTTGTCTCGGCTAGTAACTCGTTTAAGCGAGAAGATCTAGCTTCATGGTCGGGATTATCCACGGTTTTATGATTTGTTGTGGTGGTGGGCTGCAAGAAATTGGTACAAAAATCTTTACGCTCTATGGCATATGCAGAAATAGGCAGATGACTGTTCTGTGATATTGACGCCACCAATGCTTTTACTAACGCAGCTGCGTCTTGAACACCGGAATTAAGGCCCATGCCTCCATTAGTTGTAGTCAGATGCGCGGCATCCCCTGCCAATGCCACGCGATCAACGCTGAATTCACGGGCAATTCTTTGATGTGAACGATAAACCTCGTATTGCTTTAGCTCTAGATCGGCCAGAGAAACACCTGGCAGAAGCTTTAGCAGCAGCTCAATCGCAACAATAAAGTCTTGGCTGGGCTGAGAAATTGAACCCCGATCGTCGCTAGAAATATCTACGCCATCAAGTGGAGTTGTCATCGCAATTCGCCAGATATCAGGGGTCCTAATCATTGATAAACGTCCAGTTGGCCCCGACCAATAAGTGACTGGTGCTAAACCTGGGAAATGTTCTTCGAACTTAAATGGTGTTGCAACCACCGTAGTTGGATAAGGGTAGGTAAAGCCATCTAGTTCAATACCAAGTGCTTTACGAACTGCGCTGTGACTGCCATCGGCACCCACTAGCCAATCAGCATACAAATTATTCGTGGCTCCGGCTTTGATAACTTTGACCGAAACACCGGACTCATTTTGAGAGACAGATTCGATTAGCGATTCGTATTGAATCTCTATATTTAAATTTGAAGCTGCAGTGTTTCGAAGTAATTTCAAAACTTTGTATTGCTCATACTGCAACCTAAATGGAAACTTAACTAACCCATCTAGGCAGCTGTAATCGAAGTTAACTACCTCTTGAATCTCTAGATCGCGATATTGCAAAACTTCTACTTTGATCGCACCCGCAATAATTACATCGGCAAGTCCGAGTTCATCAAAAATAGCCAACGTTGGCGGGTGGATAGTTGAACCGCGCCACTGTGGTGGAACTTCAACTGAATACTTCTCTAAAACTAAAACCTTGATTCCCTTTTGCGCCAGACCAAGTGCTGTTACCAGGCCAACTGGACCAGCTCCAACAACGATTACCTGAGCATTAACTCGGCTCATGAATTACTACTTTTAAGAATTTGATTGTGCAGCTTATTCACAGCAGCGCTTCCGCTATTTGGAATCTGATCTAACTGATTCATCTCACTAAAAAGATTCCAGATGCCGGCAATCTGGCTAGTAACAATCGGAATCTCAACTGAACTAATCATTTCTTCAATCGGCTCTAGGCTCGGAACCCCGGTTCCGGCTACTAAAAGCACTCGGTTTGGGCGTTTTTCACCGCTTCTACTAATAGCCTCACTAAGTGTCTTTGCCATCTCAGATTTGGTTAAGTCATAAATATTGCCAGACTTATTGATCTCAACTAATTCAACGATTTTGTAGCCAGCGCTAGTCCAGAATGCGGTCATCTCGGCAGTAAGCCAAGCCGGATACGGTGAAACAAGAACTAATTCTTTTGCTTTTAGCGCCTGTAGAACTTTAGCGACAGAGCCGGCGGCGGATACAACAGGTTTACCTAATTGCTCACTTGCTTCATCAGTCCATTTCTTATCACCGCTTAGGCCTATTGGATATGACGAACCTGTGCATGCAACGAGCACGCCATCTATATCTAACTCCTTTAAAGTATTAATGGCCTCAGGTAGATCAGAGCGGTATTTGGTTAAACGTTGTTTCATATCTAAATCTGGATAATTTGGGAATCGCGCGACGTAGGGAAAGTAACTGCTAGGTGCAAGCTTATGAATCTCGGGCTCAACTGCCGGATTTTTACATGGAACAACTACGCCAATTTTTCGCTGCATGTTTAGCAATCTAGGTTAGGGATTATTCAGTCACTACTGAGTATCAAGCTTTGCGCCGATATCTTTAAGCGAACCAAAGATTCGTTCCACAAAAGCATCACGCTCAGCATTATCGAAAGCAAAAGAATCATCACGAATAATTGAATCTGGGCTAGTGATAACTCCATTTGCCACAGCAGCGCGCTCAACTTCAGCTAATCTGCGCTTTACTACCCAGAGTTCGGCAGCTAGCTCAAAAATCACATGAAGAATATGATCATTAATATTATCGGGAGCAAATTTGCCTAACGGCTCGCGCGCGCGATCACTCACTTAACGCACTCCCAGGTCGAGGTCTTTCCTTGAATCACGTTCTTTACTGAAGTAAATTCCTCAGCCAAAAAGGAATCTAGAGTTGAATGTACGAAGTTGTACGCATATGGCTCATTATTGAAGCAGTGATCGAAATAACGGTCGTAATCACTCCAGATATTAAGTGGTTTCGTGGCTTGCAACATGTCATTTATAACCAGAATTCCGCCTGGGCGCAGTACCCGTTTTGCTTCTTGAACTGCAATGCGGCCTTCGGCCACAGGCATCTCATGTAGCAAGGTGCTCATATAAATAAGGTCAAATGTGTTATCCGCAAAATCCAACTTCTCGGCTAGTTGCTGCGAGAAGTGAACATCAGAATTAAGTCGGGTTGCTCGCATGTGTGCATAGCGAACAAGTGGACCTGCTATTTCAACGCCATGAATTTGCGCCTTAGGCCAACGTAATTTTGCTGCCACAGTTCCTGAACCGATTGCGCAAGCGACATCAAGAAACTTATTCATAACCCCATCAGCTGGTATTGGCAGCATGGAAATTCGTTCAATTTTTGCTTCATCTTTATCGTTTGAGCCACCATGGAAAACTTTTGTTCCGTAATGATAAACGTGGCCGCTTAATGGGTCGGCGTGATAACTACCAGGTTGGCGGTGGTAAGGGATAGCAGTGAAGTAATCTGGATAAACAAAGTTTGGATCCCAGCGAAGTGTTCCTGGTCCATCTTTCTCAGCATCAGTTAGCTCTTGTTCTAAGGCAGCACGATTCTTGCCATATGAATTCAAAACTCCAGCCCAGTTTTGACCTTGAGTACTGTGCAGCATGCGATTGCGAATTCCGATAACTGGAATTGGGTCAGCGACAGAACGAGTTTCTTCAATTTTCGGATTTTCAGATTTGATCTTGCCAGCATCGATTTCAGATTTAAGGGCACGGGCAGATGATGGATTCATTGAGCGCAATGCAAACATGCGCAGACCTTCGATGAAATCTAGGTAGCTCTCGTCATCATAAGAAGACATTGCAGCCATGGTTCCAATAAAACCACGACCAGTTGGACCACTCTTGGCAGCATTCGAAGTTTGGTTGGCCATCACTTAACCCCATTCTTATTTTCATTACAAAGCAGGCGCTTAACCCAATTTGCTCTTGGCACAAATTATCACCCGCCAACAACGCAGGCAAGAGATAATTTAGACGCCTTTCCACCTAATGAAACTGTGTTCTATATGAGAGGCGATAATCAACCCTTTGAAATTTCGATTGTCTCGTAATCCCCAGTGCCCACGACCTTGATTCGCACACCTTCGATAACAAATGAGTCACCGAGGACGGCTACATAATCTCCGAGGATCTTTCTATCACCAACGTTGACATTGAACCCAGCAAAAGATAAAGTCGGACGAAGCATGGCAATCATGCGGGCCTTACAACTTCATCGAGTATTGGATGAAATCATTCTTTGGCGTTATTGAGTCATAGAGCCGGCGGGCAGTTGCATTGCCTTCGCGTGTCTGCCAGTACAGAGATGATGCCCCTGATGCAACGGCCTCTTGCTTAACGTGCTCTATCAGCGCCCGTCCGACCCCTTGAGCGCGCACAGATGGTGCGACAAATAAATCCTCGAGATACATATCTCCCACAGACTCCCATGTTGATTGGCGCAGCATGGCGTGTGCGATGCCGACGATCCCATCATCTATCTCTGCGACGAATGCTTTGAATACATGTGTTGAATCAAAGAAGCGCTCCCAGGTGAGATCGGTTCTGTCTTGAGAGAGCGTTGCCTCATAGAAATCTAAGTAGCCCTGCCATAGCCGATCCCACTGCTGGCGATCTCTTCTTTCGATGGGGCGAATTTTCATGGCGCACTCCGCAGGCGTATTGGTCGCCCTTTTTCCTACTTATTGTTCTTGAGGTGATCTGCAGCCTCGGCAAAACCCTCAGTCTCAAGCTTTGTGATGAGGTCTGCTTTAACAGCCTTGACTACGTGGTGTGTTCCGTTGCAATTCTTCTCTGGATCGGTGGTGTATCCGCAGCCGCAAGCGCCCATAGTAAATCTCCCTTACATAGTTTTTCCTATACCGCAGTTTAGTCCAAGCCTGGTCATGGCAGCAACCAGAACAGGTCTTCTTGCGCGTTGATGCTAATAATCGAAGTTGCAGCGGATTTATAATCATGGTGGACTTATCACACGATTCCACCTCTATCATTGTTTGAAAGAAGGTTTTTGTGTCACGTGATTTAGCGGGTAAAAAAATTGTCATCGTCGGTGCAACAGGAGTCCTCGGGGCTGCACTTGCCTCTCAACTCCATAGTTCAGGCGCGCTGGTGAGCGCCGTTGTGCGAGATGCTGGGCGATTGGACTCTGGTGTGGTCTCGGCTCATGCGATCGCCGATATCACCGATAGCGCTGCATTACGTGCAGCCTTTGCCAGCCTTGCCCCCTTTGATGGCGTGATCAACGCAGCGGGTGTGGTCGCCTTTGGAACTTTGGCCGAGCTCGATGATGTGACACTCACGAATTTATTTGCCATCAACGCTATCGCCCCGATGGTGATGCTGCGTGAGAGTGCAGCGCACATCAGCGAGGGTGGATTCTTTCTCAATATCTCGGCTGTGGTCGCCTTGCAACCTATGGCGGGGATGGCGGCCTACAGCGCATCAAAGGCTGGAGCATGGGGTGCGATGGTTGGTGCAACGCGAGAGCTTCGCCGCCAACAGATCGATGTCATCGATGTGCGACCACCACACACCGAGACAGGCCTTGCCACTCGCCCACTTGCAGGAGTTGCTCCAAAGTTACCGACAGGACTTGATCCAGCATTTGTCGCTACACGCATCATTAGTGCAATCAAAGATGGAGAGCGTGACCTGCCGGTTGAGGCTTTTAGTTCGTAGTTAGCGGGCCCTGTGATTCATGGGTAAGCACCTGGTGTGCTGTGTGACCGTGCCGCAGTTACACTACCCATTTACCAACTTAAGGGGTTAGTAAGTGTCAGCAAAGAGGTTTCGGGTTGGTCTTTTGGCCTATGGCGCCATCGGTGATGAGCATGCAAGGGCAGTTGAATCATCCGCGGGACTCATAGTCGCTGCAGTCTGTGACATGAACCCAGCACGCATTGAAGCCGCTCTTGAGATTTGCCCCGATGCAATCCCTTTTAGTGATGCAGATGCCATGCTCGAATCTGGCCAGATAGATGTGGTCATCATCTCGACACCACCGAATAGCCATTACTCATGGGCGAAAAAAGCCCTTGCCCTAGGTCTGCACGTCGTTCTGGAAAAGCCGATGGCCCTTACGACAAATGAGTGTGATGAGTTGATGCAGTTGGCATCTGATGCAGCGCGCGTCTTAGTCGTCTATCAAAACCGCCGCTTTGATCAGGATTTTTTGACGATAAAGGCGCTCATCGACTCTGGTGAGATTGGTGATGTATTTGCCTATGAGAGTTTCGTNGGAGGATATTCAAAGCCATGCAGCTTTTGGCACTCTGATGCATTGATATCAGGTGGTGCGATATTTGATTGGGGTAGCCACTTTATCGATCAGATCCTCTCGATTCTGCCGGGTCAGATTGACTTTGTCACTGGCCTGAATCAAAAGCGGGTATGGGATCACATCACAAATGCCGATCACGCTCAAGTAATCATCAACTTCAAAGATGGTGTGCAGGCCAGCTTTATCAACTCAGATTTATCGGCCGCCCGCAAACCGAAGTTTTATATCCTTGGAACAAAGGGTGCAATCGTCGGTGATTGGGACACAAGTGGTGATGGCGCAGTTGCCGATTTGCCGGCAATCATCTCTGTCTATGACAACCAGGGCGAGGCNTACATCGCCGAGTATGTAGAGGCACCCCCGTACGCCTTCCATGCATCTTTATCTGATNACCTCACCGATCAACTTGCGATGTCGGTGCAGGCCCAGCAGTCCAGAGATGTTGTTGCCATCATGGCAGCGGCCGAGAGCTCTGCGCTCAACAATGGTCTGCCAGTAACACCAGTACTACTGCGCACATGATGCTGCGCTGGGGCTTCATCGGAGCGGGCAATATTGCAACGAGAGCTCTTGCCCCCGCGGTTCATAACTCATTGACCTCTTCTCTATATGCGGTAGCAAGTCGGGATACCAATCGCTCGCAGGCACTTTCACCGACTAAAGTCCATGCCAGTTATGGCGATCTCATCGCCGATGCAGATGTAGATGCTGTCTATATTTCATTAGCGAATCATCAGCATGCCGAATGGGCGATCAAGGCGCTACAGGCTGGCAAGCATGTTCTCTGTGAGAAACCATTAGCGAGCACGCATGCAGAGGCCACATTGATGGCAGATGCTGCACGAATTAGTGGAAAGTTATTAGTAGAGGCGGTTTGGACCAGATGGCATCCACGCTTTATCCGTGCAATGCAGCTCATCAACTCCGGTGATGTGGGGCATGTAGTGCAGGTCGACTCCTGCTTCACATTCAATAGAGATGTGAGTGAGAACTATCGCGGTGACCCAGCGATGGGTGGTGGGGCTCTACTCGATGTGGGGCTTTATGAAATCCATCTCTGGCGCGCCTTATCTGATGCCACTTTTGATATGAAGATCACATCGGTAAAGCAGAACATGAGCTCTGCCGGTGTAGATCTAACGACAGAGATAGTTGCCACATCAAGTCAAGGAGCAAAGCTGAATGCGTTGAGCTCTTTTGAGATGCCAAGTAAGCAACAGATCTCTATCTTGGCAAGTGTGAGCAGTATTAACTTTGCTCACAGTGAAGCCTTTACCTCTTGGAAGCAGGCGAGCACGCTGGCCATAGGAGATCACACCGAGGAGTTCGAGGCAGTTGATGCCTATCAGTTGATGGTGGATGGATTTACTGCACATGCTCTCGGACAAGGTGGTTGGATCTTGCCGATTCAAGAGTCTTTAGATGTTATGAGGCTTCTAGATGAGGTAAAGAAGTTCGCACAGAGTTGATAAACTTCCAATTCGATCATACAAACCGATTCATAACGAAGGGCTTGGAGCGTTCATGGGGCAACGACCTAACATAAAAGAGATCGATAGATTCTTGATCGATACACTCAATCGCCTATCGCTACCGGCTCTTCGAATCTCACTGGGAATCATCTTCATCTGGTTTGGGGCGCTCAAGCCCTTTGGCGATAGCCCGGCGGTAGATGTCATCACAAAGACGGTCTACTGGTTTGATCCCGATATCTTCATTCCCATTCTTGGAGTCTGGGAGATGGCGATTGGCCTATGCCTTCTCTATACACCTCTTATACGAGCAGGGCTATTTCTCTTGGCGCTTCAGATGCCGGGCACTTTCTTGCCACTCATTATCTTGCCTGAGGTCTGCTTCATCGATATTCCTTTTAATTTGACTCTTGAAGGACAGTACATCGTGAAGAACTTGGTTCTTATTGGCGCAGCGATCGTTGTCGGCTCCAGACTTGTCCCACTTGCAGAAAAATCCAAGTAGAGAGAGATTCTTAGCTTTGTGCCGGCTCTAAATCAGGGACCGGAATAGGAAGCGCTGGATTGATCGCAGGATCTCTCTCACGGCGCACAACACGATCTGGCTCACCGATCTCAGCCATAGACATCCCCTTCCTATGCTCTTCGAAGTAAAATCATAAGCCTGAGATTGCCAACCTGCACCTCAGAGATCGCCCTGGATGGCTGGCGGTGGGCACGCGGTGTTTACTAAGAGTATGAATGCCGCCTCACTGCAGCGCACACTGATTCGCACCATCAGGCTCTATCCCCTGATCGCTGCCATCTTGCTGGGAGTTGCTTATCTATTGGGGGGCTTCTCCAATCGGGCCGATCCTCTAGTGCCAAAAGATGATGTGGTGCTCGTGCTAAAGATTTTTATCGGAATTGTCCCCGTGCTCATCACCATCTTTTTTCTTCTCATCAACTCTCTGCACGATCGAGAGTCGAAGGCACGTACCCAACTCCAAGGTCGCTTTGCTTACTCAGATCCATTCTCGCTTCCTAACGAGAAGATGCATGGCTATAAACTGAGTTATATCTCAGGGCGCATCCCCTCATTTACTGGTCTTACGGGTGATCTCTACTCATCTGATGATGTTGCCACGTGCTCAATTGACTCCTCGCATGTGCCACCCGTTATCGATTGTGAGTGCGGTTTCTATGCCTTCAAGAGTTTCAAAGATGCACTTTTTGAGCTCTCTATCAACCCTGGTGCCTTTCTCATTGACGTGGATTTATATGGGGTTGGCTTTGAATATGCCCGCGGCTACAAGGCAGAGTCCCAGGTAGTCAACTCAATCAAACTCCCGAAGCGATGCATGAGATGCAAGGTGCTACCTATCAAATGCTTTGTGACTACCTACAAAATGGGCCTTAACTCCTACTCTTTTTGGAAGTGGGAGGTCCGATGCGCCATGTGTAGTGCCACCTTCAAAGCAGAGGATGTAGTTGGATTACAAGAAATGGGAACTCTGCTAAAAACCTCAATCAACTAATCTGGTCTTACCTATTTACGACGCAAAGCGCGTAGTGAGCTCTTGAGCTCCTTACGACGGGCCTTGGCTACTGGATCTTTCTTGGGAGGAAATGTCCAGCGCAGAAGAAGAAAGAGAATGGATAGTGCAAAGAAGCCGCTGAAGGCCTGCAGGAAAAGCGCGTTATTGATTCCGCCAAGCACTAATCAACCGATCGCCTTGAGCATCTGGCTCATCACTTCGATCTCTGCGCTTTGAGAGGTGAGTATCTCATTACCTAACCTCTTGATATCGGGATTGGTTGTCTTCTCTATCATTGAGAGCATTTCAACGGCTCCATCGTGATGGGCGATCATCCCAGTCAGAAATAACCTATCAAACTCTTTGCCTGTTGCTTTTTTCAAAGAGGCTAAATCATCCTCTGTGAGCATCCCCTTCATTGAGCCCATTGAATGGCCAGGATCCTCACCTAGACCCGCCGCTTTGAGCCAGCTCTTCATCGCGGCGATCTCAGGGCCCTGTGCATCTCTAATTTTCTCAGCAAGGGCGATGACCTGCGCATTGGAAGAGTTTTTCACAGCGAGCTGCGACATGACTACCGCTTGTTGGTGATGAGGAATCATCATCTGTAGAAACATGGCATCACTACTGCTCATCTGATCACTAGATGCGCCATGGCTCATCGAGCCCATGTCATGGCCACTATCTGAGGATTTACCGCCAGACAAACTTATATATCCAATCCCAAAGAGCAAGAGTCCAAGTATCGCGATACCAAATTTTCGATTCAGCTTCATCTGAACTCTCTCTCTAGGAGCACATCTGCGCCTTGATGATGTAATCGGTAGTGTATTTAAGAGTAGGCGGGTTCGCCCTCTGAAGAGATGACAGATGCAGCATCTACTCCCCAGCTCGTGCCGAGCAGCGAGAGCGTGTACTCCATGATGTAGGCCTGGCCATTGCTATCGCTCAGGCTCACGGTAAAGAGATAGAAATCGCCCTGTTTTGAACACCCATCCACTGTGTATGAGTCAAGGTTGAGAAGGAACTCATAGTTTGAGGTGATGATAGCGATGAACTGTTCAAGACTGTTACGGGCTTTAAATGAGCTCGATGCAAATGCATAGGCCGCCTCTGGATCTGAGCCACTAAAGGCATCTAGCTGACCCTTCACCCAGGCCGTGCCATCACTTGTTTCGATGCTCGAACAGGTGAAGGCGTTTTGTGGGCTCGACTCCTGTGCCTTCGGAGCAGCAGATGTCGAGCAGCCCGTTATCAGCATGGCGCAGAGAAGTGAAAACACCACGTATGAAGGCTTGAAAATAATTATGGCATCACCAATCCACCATCGACAGGCACGGTGATACCTGTGACATAGCTGGATGCATCACTTACTAACCAGATCAATGTTGCCGCTAACTCTTCGGGATCACCCAAACGCCCAGCAGGTGCGAACATCTTGACCATCTCGACCATCTCTGGGGAGAGATCATCGGTCATCTCTGATGGAAAAAATCCTGGTGCAAGGGCGTTGACGCGGATGTTCTTGCGCCCAGTCCACTGTGTTGCAAGGTCGCGGGTCAATCCGATGAGCCCTGCCTTGCTGGATGCATAGGCAGCTTGTGGAAGGCCCTGTGGTTTGATACCTAAGATGCTGGAGATGTTCACGATTACTCCACCGTTCTTGTTTGCCTTTGCAAATGCCTGCGACATCCAATAAGCACCGAAGAGATTGACATCGATGACAGATTTGAACTGTTGTGGTGTCTCACGAGTTGCAGGGACGGCAGTTCCAACACCAGCGTTATTGACCAAGATATCTACATGGCCAAATTTCTCAATAGCGAATGCGATGAGTGCATCGCATTGATCAGGGTCGGTGACATCGCTCTGCTTTGCCGCAAATTTACGGCCCGCCGCCTCTACTAAGGCACCAGTATCTGCAAGACGCTCAAAGCGGCGAGCGCCAAGAACCACATCTGCGCCGGCCTCTGCAAGTGCTTTAGCGAATGCAACCCCAAGGCCAGATGATGCGCCAGTGACTACTGCGACCTTTCCATCTAAACGAAAGCGGTCAAGAACACTCATCATCTCTCTCCTCAATCAGGGTAACTGTGCGTAAGGTAGTGGCATGGATTTTAGCCCTAGCGATAAGACACGTGAATATGCCAGCAGATTACAGGCCTTCATGGATAAGGAGATCCTTCCCGCTGAGAGTATTTATCATAGGCAACGCCACGAGTTGGCGCAGGCTGGGCAGCCTCATGGGCGCCCAGCGGTGATCGAAGAGTTGAAGGTGAAGGCTAAAGCGTTGGGTCTATGGAACCTTTTTCTGCCTCACTATGGACATGGATTGAGTGTGAGTGATTATGCAACGCTTGCAGAGATAACAGGATGGTCACCTGAGATCGCACCCGAGGTCATCAACTGCGCAGCCCCAGATACAGGCAACATGGAGCTTCTGGATATGTTCGGAAGCGCAGAGCAAAAGAGTCAATGGTTAGAGCCACTCCTTGAGGGACGGATTCGATCTGGCTTTGCAATGACCGAGCCCGATGTTGCATCTAGTGATGCGCGAAACATCAAGACCTCGATGATCAAAGATGGAGATCACTACATCATCAACGGTACGAAGTGGTGGNCAACCGGTGCATTGGATTCACGCTGTGAGATTTTGATCGTGATGGGAAAGTCAGATCCCGATGCAGATGATCATCGTCAGCAGTCGATGATCCTTGTCCCTATCAACACACCAGGTGTAAAGGTAATCCGCAATCTGACAGTCTTTGGTTATGTGGATCAACATGGCCATGCTGAGATCACATTCACCGATGTGCGAGTGCCTGCCAGCAATCTTCTTGGTGCCCAAGGTGAGGGATTTGCACTGGCACAAGCTCGACTTGGTCCAGGTCGAATCCATCACTGTATGCGCGCGATCGGAATGGCAGAGCGCGCGCTCTCACTCATGATCCAAAGATCATTGGTACGCAGCCCCTTTGGAAAAGAGTTGGCTCAGCAGGGAGTTGTTCAGCAGTGGATAGCCCAAGGGCGTATCGACATAGAACAGGCACGCCTACTGGTCCTAAAGGCGGCGTGGATGATCGATACGGTGGGTGCAAAGGCTGCCCGCAAAGAGATTGCAGCGATCAAGGTTGCCGTGCCTGCAATGGCAGAGCGCATCATCGATAACGCTATCCAGAGCTTTGGTGGCGCAGGAGTCAGTCAAGACACGCCTTTGGCTGCGATGTATGCAGGTATACGAACCCTTCGGATTGTCGATGGACCTGATGAGGTGCATCTTCGAGATATCGCGCGGTTAGAGATCAAGCCCTATCTTTCATGATGGAGCTAAGTGCGGTCCGTGAAGAGGATCGCTTCGATATTGCACGGATGCATCAGTGGTTATCACCCTTTATCAATCAGAGCAGTGCCCCAGAGGTCGAACAGTTTCGAAGCGGTGCCTCCAATCTGACATATCTTCTGCGCTATCCAAATCTTGAGTTAGTTCTTCGCAGACCGCCTGTTGGTACAAAGGCGATATCGGCCCACGACATGCGCCGTGAATTTTTGATTCAATCTCGATTAAAACCCGCCTACGAATTGGTGCCGCAGATGATCGCCCTCTGTGATGATCACTCGATTCTAGGCTCTGATTTCTATGTGATGGAGCGGGTCGTCGGTCAGATATTTCGACGCGATGTGCCCGCGGATATGAGTCCAGGTGATATCTCTGTGATGGCACAGAGTTTAGTATCGGGTTTAGTGCAGTTGCATGCAGTTGATTCATCGCTACTGCGTGAGCTCAACAAGGGAAGTGGTTATGTCACCCGACAAGTTGCGGGATGGTCAGAGCGTTATCGCAACGCATTGACCGATGATGTACCCAAGGCGCACGAACTCATGACATGGCTCGATAAGAACAAGCCATCCGATGTTGGCTCGTGCATCATCCATGGGGATTGGCGCATCGACAATATGGTCTTTGATCTGGAGAGCAAACGTATGGCCGGTGTGCTGGACTGGGAGCTTGCAACGGTAGGAGATCCTTTGATGGATCTGGGATCTGCCCTTGCCTACTGGGTGGATCCAGATGATGATCCCGCCTTTGCATCACTGCGCAGACAGCCAAGTCATCTGCCAGGTATGCCCTCGCGAAAAGAGTTTGTCTCCTCCTATCTTAAGTTGAGTGATCGTCAGTGTGATGACTTCACCTTCTATGAGGTCTTTGGTCTCTTTCGTTTATCAGTGATCATCCAACAGATCTGGGCGCGCTATCGGGTGGGTGCCACGACCAATCCAGCCTTTGCAGGATTTGGTGGCGCCGTCAATACATTGATCAATCGTGCGCAAGGATTGGCCTTATGAGGGCTGGACGCATCACTGTATCGACTCGAGAATTTGAGGTCATCGATATTCCCACACCGAGCGCGGGAGCCGGGCAAGTGCGCATCAAAGTCGCTGCAGCCGGTGTGTGTCTCTCTGATGTGCATCTACTCGATGGCACTCTCACACCTGGATATCTCATCGGTGATCAAGTCACACTCGGCCATGAGGTTGCAGGCACGATCGATCAGATAGGCGCAGGCGTTGATTCATGTGCCCTCGGTGATCGAGTGGTTGTCATCGCCGGAGAGCGCAATGATAAGAATCAGGTAACAACATTGGGCTTTGATTACGACGGAGGTTATGCCGAGTACGTGCTCACTAAGGCCTCGCTAGTCGTGAAGATTCCTGATGACCTTGCCTTCGAGCAGGCTGCCATCATTCCAGATGCAGTATCGACTCCATGGGCTGCGATCTCATCNACTGCAAAGATCCAAGCAGGAGAGAGTGTTGCCGTTTTTGGTATTGGTGGATTAGGTATTCACGCCGTGCAGTTATTGAAGATGATTGGCTGCGCAAAGGTCATAGCTATCGATCCCCGCGCAGATGCACGGGCTAATGCTTTGAAAGTAGGTGCAGATTTCGCATGTGCACCAGATGATGCAGAGCTTAAAAGCCATCGAGGATTAAGTGCCGCCTTTGATTTCGCTGGGGTCTCATCCGTGCGAAAGCAGGCGCTCTCCTTGCTCGGTGAGCAGGGACGATTAGTGATCGTTGGGATCGCCAATGAGCCCATCGTGATCCCTAGTGATATGGCCTTTACATACATGCGCACCCAGATACTCGGGCATTATGGATCAGAGCCTGAACATATCCATCAACTACTCGAATTCGCTCGGGCAGGAAGATTAAATCTCTCACTCTCTATTTCAGAGATCGTGCCCCTTGATCAAGCCAGCGATGCTTTAGAAAAACTCTCGAAGAAGATAGGCAATCCCATCCGTATCGTTTTGAAACCTTAGAGAGAGGCTACTTCGTTCGCACGACGATGTTGACAATGGCCTCAGGGGTTGCGCCATCACCAAGCTCTGCATTGACGTTCGTAGGTATCCCATTTATCTGCGCGGCAGCCAAAATCGAGAGTTGTGCTGCGATCTCACTCATCCAATAAAACGAGGCCGGACCTGCACGATCCAAGATCCGCTGTGCTTGGGCGATGCGAGCATCAGAGAATTTCTCCATGTCATTTTTATCATCGTTGATGACATCGAGCAGAAAGGCTTTGATNTCANTGCCGATGGCAGATGAGTTGTTGGAGTCTTGGATGAGGGCCTTGAGTTCGGCATCTAGGCCCCGAGGTTTTCGTTTTTTCTTTTTGCGATTGAGAAAGAGGTAGATCACAAGGGTCAGCAGAATGAGTTCAAACATGTGAACAGGCTACTCATGCACACCGACAAAACTCTAGCCCTTGAGCGCCGCCAATTTTTCTACGACCTGCTTGGCAGAGGGATTAGTCATCGCAGCACCATCAGTGAAGACCAGTGTTGGGACTGTGCGATTGCCAGCATTTACTTTCTCGACGATCTCGGCTGTGCCAGGTACCTCTTCAATGTTGATCTCTTCGAAGGTAACGCCAAGCTCGGCCAATTGGGATTTGAGGCGCTTGCAGTAACCGCACCACGTTGTTGAATACATAATGAAAGACATTAGTTACTGCTCTCTCTTTGAATACGAGTTATTGCTCAACTTTAACACTTTGGTCATCATTGTGACCGGGATTGAGTTTCTGTGGGATGCGACTGCACGATAACCAGCACGGCCACAATCTCCCGAGACTCTGATGAGAAAGGCAAGCAGGGTATTGCCGCGATGTTGAAGAAGAAGAGCGATTGCATCTGCTCCCCCATACTGCCTACCCTCTTTGATAGCCCATACCTGTTTGGCACATTGTTCGAAGGTGAGATTAAAGGGGGCTAGGTCACTGCTTTGAAAAGGTAGGGCGCGCAGCTCAAGTTTGCGCGCGAGCCAGGTCAGAGACTGCTTGCAGAACTCACACTCACCGTCATAGATCACCGTTA
>JGI25920J50251_10000086_pt1 | contig 26522 bp, 18 predicted proteins | sample LauGreBMM110DCMD_2_FD_50251 | JGI IMG/M metagenome (IMG submission 50251) | reverse complement strand
ACCTCCCCTCCTGCAATACGCATCCAAAAAGGAGTGATTACTACTCCTAAAAGGCTTGAAATACTGGCATTAAAGATAGCTGCAGCCACATTACCACCAGAAATTGACACCAAAACGACAGAGGCACTGACAGTAGAGGGTAAGGCTGCCAGAAAACTGATGCCAAGAGCAAAATTTGGATCCAATCCAGGGAAAAAATAAACCAATGAAAATACAAGCAATGGAAAAACCAAAAATGTAGTTACCTGAATCAAAACATGAAGTTTCCAATTNCTNANCCCCGTACGAAGTTGTGCTGGATCGAGCTTCAGTCCATAAAAAAAGAAAAGCAGTCCAATACCCACTTGAATAAATGGCTTCCATGGAAGGTTGGACTCCGTTGAACCCAATTCAGGCAGGATTGCCGCCAGTCCTATAGCGCATAGGATGCCAACCAAAAATCCATTCAGGCCAACACGAGCTAATGATTCACTTAATTTGGCCTTCATTAGTGAACAAGTCTTTTGAAATTATCACAGAAAATGGCAGTAGCTATGGCGACATTGAGAGATTCTGCCTTTCCAAAACTTGGAATGGTAATCTTGCTATTCACCCACTTTTCAACCTCTTTCGATATTCCCTGAGATTCATTCCCAAGCAGAAGCACTCCTGGAGAAGGGTTTATAAGTTCATGGATAGATTCTCCTTCTAAAAAAGCCCCATACACTGGCAATTTCCATTCTTGAAAAGCCTTGGCTAAGTCTCCATAAAAAAATTGCACACGCGTAAATGAACCCATGGAAGATTGAATCACTTTCGGATTATAAAATTCAGCGGAATGGGTGGAAAAAATTAATTTTTTGATTCCATACCAATCTGCAATTCGAATGATAGTACCGAGGTTACCCGGATCCCGGACCTCATCCAATGCAAGGATAAGTTCGCCTTTTTCAGGTAAAAATGCTTGGTTTGGCTTCATTTGAACTACGGCCAAGGCAGCATCATTNCTTTGATACTGCCCCACCTGCTCGAGTTGATTGGGGGTCACAAAAAGTACTTCGAACGCTTTGCCACTCAATAATGGGGCATGTTTAGCAGCAAATTCCTGGGTGACTAAAAGTAAATCCACCGTGAAACTGGATTGAAGAACTTCAACCACACTTTTCTCCCCTTCTACAAAGAATTTTCCCGACTCAAGGCGGTATTTTTTTTGATGTAAGGATTTTATAAACTTAACCGTATTTTTGCTTAGCATTCGTCCTCAAATTCGAACTTGAAATCTTCCAAATATATACTTTTTCTCAGTCTACTCTGGTTTTGCCTTAGCTGCTCTTTGACCAGAAATTTGGAAGAGGGTGAGTATGCGGTCTATGACAATGAACTAGTTGGCCTAAATAAGGCGGATGGGGATGCTCTTCAACAACTGCTAGAGCAAGAACCTAATACCCGAATTTTGGGAGGTTCCTTTGGTGTAATGCTCTATCGAATAGGAAACAAATTTTACGATAGCAGTAAAGTTGCCACCAAACGAACTAAAGTAGTTGACGAATTGAACGCGCTTCAATTGGATAATGAGGTTCAATCCAATGAATTGTCCTACAAACGAAAAGTAGAAAACCTAAAGATCAAGCTAGAAGGCCTTGAAAAGATCTTAGAATATGGGAATGCGCTGATGCGTACAGGAAATCCCGTAGTCCTATTGGACAGTAATTTGGTTGAAAAATCCAGGAAAAACATGAAAGGCTATCTGGTAAATCATGGTTTTTTTGATGCAGATGTAGATTACAGTATTTCAACTAAAAACAAAAAAGCATCCATCGCTTACCTAATCAAAGAAAACAATCCATACATCCTTGATTCGGTCTATACCCGTATCGACAATTCTGAGATTCAAGGCCTCATTTCAAGCTTTTCATCCAATTCTTTTATCAAAAAAGGTGAGATTTATAACCAAGACAACATCACGGCAGAGCGCAATAGATTGGAAGAACTGCTCAAAAATAAGGGCTACTACATGTTTTCGAAGTCCTACATCAACTTCATCGCTTACCAAGACACTGCGGCGAAGTCGATACGACTGGAGCAAATAATCCAAAAGCCTGCCTTTGCAGAAAGCCATCAAGTATATACGCTCGATTCGATCAGCCTACAAATCAATCCTCCTTCCGATGAGTTTGCTGACAGACGAATCCTAACCCATTATCAAGGGATTGATTTTTCCTTTTATCGAGATCGGTATTCCGCCAAAATCCTGGCCTCAAGGATTCAATTGCAAAAGGGAAAGCCCTACAACAGGATTGAAGCACTTGAAACGCAGCGATTGATAAATAGTCTCGATCTTTTCCGGTTTGTTAATATCACTTTTGATACGCTAGGAACCTCACTGACAGCCGCTATTTATACACAACCCAATCAAAAATACCAGTTAACCAATCAGCTGGGAATGACCATCACGGAGCAGCTTCCAGGACCTTTTTTCAGTACTGCGCTGAGAAATCGAAATTTCTTTCAAGCAGGGGAACTACTTGAACTCAATTTCAGAGCTGGCTTGGAAGGTGTTGCTTCTGCCACAGGTCAAGGTGTTTACCAAAGCAGTGAAATCAATACTTCGCTTTCTGTGATTTTTCCTAGATTCTTAATCCCCTTTTCCCCAAAGACTCTTCAGAAATATGGAAAATACAACCCGAATACACGAGTTCAATTTGGATATTTGAGTACCAATAGGCCAGAATACAACCGAAATGCAATAAATGGACAGTTGGGCTACACCTGGTCTACGCGAAATAACCGTCAGTCCTTTACCATCAATGCCGCAGATGTCAGCTACATCCGAACGCCTTTTATCCAAGATGAATTTCTAGGGATTCTGGAAAACTTACAGAACGATGGCAACAACCTGATCTGGTCATTTCTACCCTCACTGATTAGTAGTTTTTCAGGGCAGACCTTGATCAATTTCAATCGTTACGGTGATTTTTCAGCGCGAAAAGCTTCCCTACTCCGAGTTTTTGGAGAAAGTGGCGGGACGACCTTAAATTTTACAAATGTTCGGAGAAACGATTCACCAGAAATCAACTATGCCAATTTCCAATGGCTTAAGGGACAAGTCGATTACAGACGTTATTATCCAATCAGTAAAAAACAAACCCTTGCTTACCGTCTCAACTTTGGAATGGCACGTCCTTACGGGGTCAGTGTGGGGATTTTGCCCTATGAGAAGTATTTCTTTGCTGGAGGTGGCACCAGTATCCGTGCCTGGCAAGCGCGAAGACTCGGCCCTGGAAGTTCTACCCCAATCACTGGACCAGGTGGGAATTACGATTACAGAAATGAGCAACCTGCAGAAATGATTCTTGAGAGCATGTTTGAGTACCGCAGAAAGTTATTCAGCTACTTCGATATGGCAGTTTTCCTTGATGCAGGTAACTCTTGGATGATCGGCAGGGACGATGCTCGCCCTGGAGCAGATTTTAGATACGATCGATTTTACAAGGAGATTGCGGTAGGAACTGGTGTAGGATTACGAATGGATTTCGACTTTTTAGTCATCCGCCTAGACTTGGCTACAAAAGCCCTCGATCCAGCGCGCCAAGAAGGCCAACGATGGATTCTTGATAACATTCGATTCAATAAACCCTTTGGGGAAAAAGGACAAACCGTATTTAATTTTGGAATTGGATATCCATTCTAAAATCAAAAAACTAATGAGTAGGAAATCAAAAGAAGAAATTGCAGCCATTTACAAGCAAATGCAGAATTACATTTGCGAAGCCCTGGAGGCTGGAGATGGTGCAGGATCCTTCAAAGCAGACAATTGGATTAGAGAAGAAGGTGGAGGNGGTCAAACCAAAATTTTTCAAGATGGAGCCATCCTTGAAAAAGGTGGAGTAGCCTTTTCGGCTGTACATGGGCCGACTCCCAAAAAGATTTCTGATAAACTTAGGTTGGAGTCCGGTATTTTTTTTGCTACGGGAGTGTCTATCGTTTTGCATCCCTTCAATCCTATGGTCCCCATCATCCACATGAATATCCGATACTTCGAGATGGAAGATGGTACCCACTGGTTTGGTGGAGGAATAGATTTGACTCCCCATTACCTTGTTGCTGAAGATGCGGTTTACTTTCACCAAAAATTAAAAGAAACCTGCGATTCCTTTGATAAAAGCTACTATCCCAAGTTCAAAGATTGGGCAGATGAGTACTTTTTCATCAAGCATCGTCAAGAGACACGTGGCATTGGGGGCATTTTTTACGATCGACTCAGCGCTACCTCGGACAGCCATTTCCAGGAGATTTTGGATTTTAGCCTTGCCCTAGGAAGATTGTTTCCTGAANTGTATACCTACNTTATGCAAAAAAACGGAAAGCTACCCTTCGGCAAAGAAGAAAAAGCTTGGCAAGGACTCCGTCGTGGCCGCTATGTGGAGTTTAACTTGGTATGGGATGCGGGAACCAAGTTTGGCTTGGATACCAATGGACGGACAGAAAGCATTTTAATGAGCATGCCCCCACAAGCAGAATGGACCTATCAGCATGAACCCAAGCCAGGAAGTGCGGAGGAATATACCTTGGCTCATCTGAAAAAAGGAATTGACTGGATTTCGTATACCGCATGATAGAATCTATTGAGGATTGGGACGAGAAGGCCTTTATATGGCTCAATTCCTTCCATTCGGATGGATTGGATCCCATCGTCTTGCAGCTATCGCAAACGATCACCTGGATTCCCTTGTACCTTTTGCTACTCTATTTAATCTACCGAAAAGATCCTAAAAATATGGCCTGGGTGATTGGAGGAATATTTCTGACCATCCTCCTTGCCGATCAAGTTAGTTCAGGATTGATGAAACCCTTTTTCGAACGACTCCGCCCCTGTCATAATCCACAATGGGAAGGACTATTGCATCTTTATGGTAGATGCGGAGGACTTTATGGTTTTGTTTCTTCCCATGCTGCCAACACCTTTGGGATGGCCACATTTTTAACACTTATCCTGCATAAAAAGCAAAAAGGAATCTATTGGCTTTTTCTGTATGCCGTGGTAGTCAGCTATACCCGCATTTATCTAGGGGTACATTATCCCTTAGATGTATTTTTTGGTGCTTTGGTCGGCGTTATTTCCGCATACTTATCTTGGGCTATCGTAGTCCTTCTAAAGCGGAAAATCATCAAAAAAGTACTGGAATAACGAGCCACACGGAATCAAAAAAACCAACCCAAAAAGGGGATAAATTTTTAAACGCCGTATTGATCAACTAGGCATTTCCCAGATTTCATTTTGTTGGTACTGGATTTCACCGTTGCTTACCACAAGGGGGGATTCCAAATTATTGTGATACAATTTACCGGTACCCAAGCCTTGTGGGAGACTTGGTAGGTAGGTAGAAGTAAGTTGAGAGATGGCATTGAGGCCAATCGCGCTCTCCAAGGCCGAGGTCATCCACCACCCAATACCCATTTTTTCTGCCAAATCAATCCATTCACGGGTTTCTAAAATCCCTCCCAAAAGGCTGGGCTTCAAAATTAAGAACTGCGGCTGAATGGAATTCAGTACTTCCTCTTTATCTAGTTTACCAATAAGTTCCTCATCCAATGCGATTGGAATTGGACTTTTTACCGCCAACTCCCGCATTGCTTTCCACTGACCCACCGCGATAGGCTGTTCGATGCTGTGCATTCCAAAATCTTGCAGTTGCTCCAGTTTGCCCATTGCTTCTTGGATTGAAAAGGCACCATTGGCATCCACTCGCAGTACAAGATTTTTTGATGCTTCATGCTCTCGGATAAAGCGAAGTATTTCAAGCTCCTGAGCAAAGTCAATAGCCCCGATTTTCATTTTCAAGCAGGTAAACCCCTCCCCTAATTTTTGATTAATCTGCTGAAGCATAAATTCTTTGGTTCCCATCCAAATCAATCCGTTGATAGGAATAGGCACTCCCTGATCAAAAAATGTATTGGAAAGAATACGCTTCCGTCCACCATTAAGAAAATCCAAAAGGGCCGTTTCCAAGCCAAAACGGATAGAAGGGAGTGAAAATGGTACTAACGCTTTCACTTGCTGGAGTAAGCTCTCCTCCTCCAAATCCCAAGACCGGTGGTTTGCCTGGGCTAAAAATTTCCCTAAAACTTCCTCAAAATCAGGTGAGAAGTCTGGACTCAAGCCAATCAATGGTGCAGCCTCTCCCCAGCCAACTTGATCTAAGTCTCCTATACGATGCACCTTGATCCAAAAGACGTCTCGTGTATGCATTACCCCTCGAGAGGTTCCTGCTTCAAATCGAAAGAGAAGCGTTCTTTTGAGGTAAGAAAAAGTAAGATGAACAGGTAAAGTCATGAAGGTGTAACCAAAAGGAGTTGACTAGGGTTAACTATATTTGAGGATTAATTGCCCTATTTATGGAAATTCCGAGTATTGATCTTAAAGAGTACGAATATACTTTACCCGAAGAACGAATCGCTAAATATCCCTTAGAAAAACGGGATCATTCCAAGCTTTTGGAATACAAAAAGGGAATCCTACACCACCGCTATTTTTTTGATCTTCCAGCCCTTTTGGATTCTGGAAGCCTCCTAGTGTATAACAATACCAAAGTAATTCCTGCTCGCTTAATTTTCCAACGTCAAACGGGTGCTCGGATTGAGGTATTTTTACTCCAACCTGCGGCTCCATCTAGGGTGATGTCGGAAATTATGGCTTCCAAGAAGCCGGTGGTCTGGGAAACGATGATTGGTCATATTAAAAAATGGAAAGAGGGAGAAGAACTTAAAGGAACTGTTGCTCTAGCAAATCAACAAGTGGTTCTTACAGCCCGACTTCTAAATAGAAAACTAAAGCAAGTCGAATTTTCATGGTCAGGTGAAGAAATTGCTTTTGTAGATTTGGTGGAGGCNTGTGGGGAAACACCCCTTCCTCCCTACCTCAACCGAAAGGCGCAAGAAGAAGATAAATCGCGTTACCAAACCGTTTATTCTGAGAAAGACGGTGCTGTAGCAGCGCCTACTGCNGGTCTTCATTTTANNGAGGAGATTTTTTCGGCGTTACGAAAAAAGGGAATTCAAGAAGCAGCACTTACGCTTCATGTAAGCGCAGGGACATTTCAGCCGATCAAGGCTCAAACTGTGGAAGAGCATCCCATGCACAGTGAACAAATGGAAATCAAGTTAGAAACCATTGAAAAGCTGCTCAGGCATGAAGGGAAAATTGTTGCTGTGGGAACTACTTCAGTGAGGACTCTAGAGAGTATGTACTGGTTTGGTGTTCAATTGCTTGAAAATAGAGGCAGTGTTTTTCAAATTAAAAAACTTGCTCCCTATGCTCGACGTGAATCTTTACCCACAGGCAAAGAGGCCTTGGAAGCAATTGTTAAAGAAATGAATGCTAAGTCAGTGGATTCACTATTGGGCACTACCGAGATTTTTATCTTTCCAGGGTATCGTTTTCAACTAGTAGATGGATTGATCACCAACTTTCACCAACCTGGCTCAACGCTTATACTATTGATTGCTGCGATTTTGGGTAAGGACTGGAAAAAGATTTACCAAGAAGCCCTCGATAACAACTACCGATTTCTTAGCTACGGAGACAGTAGCCTACTTTGGATTTAATCTCCAAAGCTTCCGAGCTTCCGGATACCCCCTAGGAGTTGGTGGTAAAATGTACGCCCTATGGGCACAAGATCATTTCCGATTTTTACCTCCTTGGTTGTGATCGAAAGAATCTCTGAAGCTTGGACAATATAGCTTTTGTGAATACGGATAAACTGGCTTACCGGAAGGACCGATTCAAATTCTTTTAGAATATTTCTAACAGAAAACACAGAGTTCTTAGTAATCAAGGTAGTGTAATTGCCATCTCCTTTTAGCCAAAGAATATCATCAAATTTGACCTTGACTAAGCTGCCCTCTTGGCGTACGAATACCGCATCTTTAACGAGTAGTTTCGTGTCTTGGAAAAATAACTTCTTCTCCCCACTTCCGTTCCCGTTGGTCTTTCGTACTTCGAGTAGCTCTTTCATAGTCAGGTATATATCGAATAAACTCCCTGAAAAAGATTATTGTTTGGAAAAATATAAACTATCCCTGTTTTGCCAAATAAACACCTACCTGTTTCGAGTTTAACCCATGAAAAATCCTTAAAACCAGATAGTTCCAAGGATTTAAAATTCTAGTTTCAGTTTAACTGAGTGGGACACCTAAAGGAATTACCTCATCGCTTTGTAGGCATTGATCAGTCCATTGGTAGAGCCATCGTGAGAGTGGACAGTAGCCTCTCCTGCTAACTCTGGTAGAATGCCATTTGCAAGCACTTTCCCCAGTTCCACTCCCCACTGATCAAAACTAAAAATATTCCAAATCATTCCTTGAGCAGCAATTTTATGTTCATACATCGCTACCAACTGCCCTAAGGTATAGGGTGTAATTTGCTTGACCAAAATTGAATTGGTGGGCCGATTCCCCTCAAATACGCGATGAGGAGCAAGCCGTTGAATTTCATCGGCTGATTTACCAGCTTTTCTCATCTCAGCTTCTACCTCTACCAGCGATTTCCCTTTCATAAGGGCTTCGGTCTGTGCAAAAAAATTAGAAAGTAGCTTGGCATGATGATCTCCAATCGGGTTATGGGATTTTGCAGGGGCAATAAAATCACATGGAATCAGGTGCGTTCCCTGATGAATCAATTGGTAAAACGCATGCTGTCCATTGGTACCTGGTTCACCCCAAATGATTGGGCCAGTACTATAATTTACCTTTTCCCCATCTCTACCCACATACTTTCCATTGCTTTCCATATTGCCTTGCTGGAAATATGCGGCAAATCGATGTAAGTACTGGTCATACGGAAGGATTGCCTCCGAGTTTGCTCCTAGGAAATTGGTATTCCAAATTCCTACTAAGGCCAAAATCACTGGAATATTTTGATCGAATGGCGCATTTTTGAAGTGCAGGTCCATGCCATGTGCCCCAGAAAGCAATTCTTCAAAACGTTCGAACCCAATCGCACAGGCGATAGGAAGTCCGATTGCAGACCACAAAGAATACCTGCCCCCTACCCAATCCCAAAATGCAAACATGTTTTGTGGATCAATTCCAAAAGCACTTACCGCATCGGAATTGGTTGATAGTGCTACAAAATGCTTGGCAATTGCTTTTTCATCTTTTGCATGGGACAAAAACCAAGATCTAGCTGTATGCGCATTGGTCATGGTCTCCTGCGTGGAGAAGGTTTTGGAGGCTATAAAGAAAAGCGTAGTTTCCGGATCAACTTCATTTAGCGTTTCAGCAATATGCGTCCCGTCCACATTAGATACGAAAAATAATTTCAAATTAGGGTGCTGGTAGGCCTTTAATGCTTCTGTCACCATCACAGGTCCCAAGTCAGATCCTCCAATACCAATATTTACTAGCCTAGTGATTGGCTTTCCTGTATATCCTAACCATTTTCCTTGATGAATTTGAGTAGCAAAAGCCTTCATCTGGGTCAATACGGCATTGACTTCAGGCATGACATCTTGGCCATTGACAAGGACCGGGGTATTGGAGCGGTTACGTAAGGCTGTATGTAAAACTGGACGGTTCTCGGTTTGGTTGATTGCTTGACCTTCAAACATGCTGGTGATGGCCTCTCGCAAGGCTGTCTCCTGAGCTAGGTTAAGAAGTTCCTCGAAAACTTCATCTGAAATTCGATTTTTAGAGAAGTCAACCAGAATATCTTCAAGGCTTCTGCTGTAGCGCTCAAATCTATCTTTTTGATTAAAAAGTGCCGCAATGGTACTAGTTTGATTTTTTTTTGAAAGTTCAACTAGCTTGGTCCATGNAGAAGTGGTGGTCGGATTTATAGCTTTCATTGCTGTGATAGCATATTTAAATGAAAAGAATCAGGTGAAAAGAAAGGGATTCGTGCAATTCTAGAATTTATAGCGTTTTGCGAAATCAATAGCGATTTTGATAGTATAAATTAATTTCCTCCTTCAACCTTTACTTTTCTTTTAAAGCCCTTGTTGAAAGGCCAGGTGTACTCAAGAGCTTCCATTCCTTTATTCAGATTATAGGAGGCAGAGTCTGCACTCTCCATTGTTTTTTTCAGGGATTTAGCAAATTCTGGGTCATTCAATAGCATGCCAAGAGAATTATCTTTGGAATTGAGCTTATCTGTGATGCCTGCAAATTCCTTGGATAAAGCTTGGGTATTCGCACTGGTCACACGAAGGCTCTCCATGGTAGCTTTAAGATCCGGAACGATCGAAGTATCTGTTACCAAGTCATTTATTAAGGTTCCCTTTTTGTTGAGCTTGGCGGAGAAGACATTCAAATCTGCAATCATCTTGTTGCTATTTGTAGAAGCTCTTTCCAGATTGCTCAAAATCGTTCGAAAGTTTACGGCTAAGGTAGAATCAGTCATTACAGCACCGATAATTCCTTCTCCTGCGGCTATTTTACCAGTAAGCACCTTCAGATCATTGGTAATATCTACCAGGTTCTTATTGTTCTCTTGTAATGTTTCCATCATCTTGTCCGTATCCAAAGGCATGATCGCCTCTAGGCGATCTCCCTCTTCCACTGGAGGATAATCGGTTGTACCTCCATAAATGACAATGATTTTATTTCCAATCAAGCCATCTGAACTGATGGTTGCCTTGGAATTTTTACGAATAAACTCAGCCACTTTTTCCTCAACACTCAATTCAACTTCAACTTGAGAATCTCCAAAGAATTTTATAGTCTTTACGTTACCGATTTTTACACCAGAAAACCAAATGTTGTTTCCAGGCTGAAGTCCTCCAATATCATCAAACACTGCCTTTACATGGATGGCTTTCACAAATTTTTTCTGCTGCCCACCTAAGGTCATGATGGCTGCCACTAGTATGACAATTCCAATCAATACAAATAGACCTACAAGTACAGATCGTTTATTTTCTTGATTCATGAGTTGATAAAATTATAATCGTAGAATGATTTAATCCGCTGATCTTCAGCATGAGGAAAAACCTCCTCAAAGGTACCTAAAGCACCAAATTGCCCCTCCAAAAGTACGGCCATCCGATCTCCAGTTTGCTTAGCACAAGACAAGTCATGGGTAATCACAATCGAGGTGGTCTTATATCGTTCGCGAACTTCATTGATCAGATTGTTGATTTCCACACAAGTGATGGGATCCAACCCAGCTGTAGGCTCATCGTAAAGCATGATCTCTGGATTGAGCACCAAGGTGCGAGCAACACCAATTCGTTTTTTCTGGCCTCCTGACAACTCAGATGGCATTTGATTGATAGTTTGTGGAAGACCAACTGCATCCAAGAGTTCTTCAATTCGGAAAGAAATCTCCTTTTTAGTGAGGTTCTTGATGTTTCTAACCAANGGNAACTCCATGTTTTCTCGAACAGTCATGGAATCATAGAGNGCTGAGTTTTGAAATGAAAAACCAATTTTTAGTCTCATTTCATTCAATTCGCGAACACCAAGACGGGAAATTTCCTTTCCAAACACCTCCATACTGCCACTATCCTGCTGCAGCAGTCCAACCATGATTTTGATCAGCACCGATTTACCTGTTCCTGAGCGACCCAAAACCACGAGGTTTTCTTCACGGTACAAATCCATATCCACTCCTTTCAGTACTTCAAGCTCACCAAAGGCTTTGTACAAGTCACGGACAACAACCACTTTTTCTCGATTATCCATGGCTATTTCATTCGGAATAAGTTGATGATCTGAAGGGAAAGTAGCTCCTCAATGAAAATAAGGAACATGGAAACCACTACCGCTGCATTAGCAGCTCTACCTACTCCTTCCGTTCCTTTAGAAGAATTATATCCCTTATAGCAGCCTACCATCCCAATCGTGAATCCGAAAAACAAGGATTTGATGATGGAGGAGAAAATGTCTAGGAAGGTAACTGAACTAAATACCTGGGCAAAAAAGGTGGAGATACTCACCAGTTCATTAGCATTGACATTGATAAAGGCACCCATCAAAGCCACAAAATCAGTATACATCACCAATACAGGAATCATCAAGGTAGTGGCTAATACCCGGGTAACTACCAAGAATTTATAAGGATTGGTCGCTGAAACTTCCATTGCATCAATTTGCTCGGTCACTTTCATGGATCCAATTTCAGCACCAATGCCAGATCCAACCTTCCCTGCAGCAATCAAGGCGGTGACTAAAGGCCCCATAGCCCGAACAATTGCAATTGCAATCAAGGATGGTAACCAAGAAGTTGCCCCAAACTCAGACAAGGAAGGGCGAGACTGGTTCGTAAATACAATCCCCACAATAAATCCAGTCAAGGAAATCAAAGGCAAGGACTCTACCCCAATCCGGTAACACTGGTGGATGACTTCTTTAAACTCATAGGGCGGAACAAATACCTCTTGAAAAAATCGCTTCACAAAGTTCCACGCATCCGCTAAACCCTTGAAGAAGGCATCAATTTTTTTTGAAAAGACATGCTTTCGCGTACCGGTCTGTCCTGCCATAGTTGTATTCAGAGTTCCAAAAATAAGGAATAAAATCCAAAGGATGTTCCAAAAACCTGCAATTGATCCCCTAAAAAAAGATCGAAAATTAGAAGCTACTTAGATGCATTTGGAGGTCAATTCACCTTCCACTCTTCCTAGGAAAATAGAATAAAACCCTAGCCAAGACTCTAAGATTTCTTTGCCCTAAAAATCGGGGAGATCCATAGAATTGAAAGAAAAAAATCACACTATTTTCAAATCAACTGAAGATCCATTCCAAAGCGTTTTTCCAAAAAAAGCCTTGTGACCATTGGATTAATTTTAAGTAGCTGAGGAAAGTCAAAGATCAGGATGGAGCATTCGATTCGAAAAACAAAGATTCATTCTTCTTCCAAATCGGAGGAAAACAAGGTGGACACAAAGAAGGAGCAAGAAATCACAAAATTATACCTTATTTTTATTTTTAGATTAATCTAATTTTTTTAGATTAATCTAATTTAGGCTTAGTTAAATTTGTTATATTAACTTATAAATCAGTACTTTACGATATAATATTAAATGCTGTAATTGAATCAAAAAATAAACAAATTGCTAAAGCGTATTGGAACTGCTTCTCTACTCACATTTGGTCGAAGTAGGCTAGTTAGTCTCCGAAAAAGGTACTAAGCGCTCCCCATCATCCTTCCCATCACTTCCTATTCGATTTAAATCTATTCAACAATTGAGCCAAAAAATAACTGTTGATTTGAAATTTCCACACGAGCAACAGCACAACAGGCTCTACTCTCCCACCCTATTTCAATTCAGGAAAGGTATGGAAATGACTCGCTTTTGAAGCCTATATTCCTACCTCCCACAAAGTTCTTTGTAGGCGCAAAAGTTACATTTTTTCTTATCGTCAGTTTGGTCGAAAGGTACCAAGGGATCCATAATTTCTTCTAGCAATCCTCGAAGTCCTTCCTCAAATCCGGCTGCAAAATCTCGGTAATCAGTCACCTCAGATTCTTCCAATTGGAGGAAGGGATTAAAATCTTCTGAATAGATTTCTTTGATATTAATAATCCCCGGCTTTAGAGCAAGAAGATTTTCCGGATGTTGGTACTGGTAGAAAAAGGCATACAGAAAAGTTTGCATCCCAGCCTTATTTCTTTTCTTATCTACTCGATCAAAAAGAGAAACCAAAGAAGGAATTTTTTTAGTGTCCTTCCCTGTTTTGTAATCGAGAAGACGAACCACCGAGTCTTTGATATCCATCCGGTCGATCACTCCCCCAAGGGCTACCACTTTGGTTCCTTCCTGAGTTTCGATCGAAAGGTGGGCCAAGTGTTCTTTCTCCAAACCAATCACACGGAAATCACCATTCTTTTTGTCGTAGTTCAAAATCGCTTGGATGTACTTAGTCACCTCTCGCGCAATTTGAAGTTGCCCAGTCAACAACAGCTCCTCTCCCTCTTGCTTTTTATAAAGCTCTCGAAATGCCGTATTCACTGCCGCAGGCACTTGAGGTAGGAGTCGGTCAATGGTATGCCCATCGATATCTCGAAATGTCTCCTCCTTAGGAATTTCATACAAAAGCTCTATCCCACGGTGCAGCAGCGTCCCAAAAGTCATGGGATCAATGGTAGTCACCACTTCCTCCTGTTCCTTCAACTCCGCCACGTACCTGAGGTAAAACCGTAAGCGACAGTCCAAGTATATGTTAAGAGCAGAAGCTGAAAATCGTTTTTCTGCTTCTCCAACACCTTCAGGCTTAAAATAGCGTGCCAAGCTGCTGAGCATGGCGGGAGACTTCTCCAGTGTAATGGGCTGATTTGGTGTAAGATTCACAGGCACCAAAATAGATTGAGGCTTTGCAATGGGAAGCTCTACTCGCATTTGCTGAATAAACCGGCTCATTTCACTCGATTTACCCTGTTCCCCCGCGGTGGCATAGATCAAATGCACCTCTTCTGCACGATGCAGCAAACGGTAAAAGGTATAGGCATAGATGGCATCATTTTGCTCCTGAACAGGCAAACCAAATGCTTTCCGTAGATTGAATGGTATCATGGATTGAATTCCCCCACCTGGAGGAAAATTACCTTCATTCACATCGCAAATGATCACGCGTCGGAAATCCAAATTTCTAGACTCTAAAACCCCCATGATCTGCAAGCCTTGGAGCGGCTCCCCCTCAAATGGCAACTTGAGATCCCTGAATAGCTTTCGGAATAAATTAAGCAAAAACTCTACTTTTAGCTCCTTAGTACCCGATGAACGGAATATTTCCTTTACCCGATTCAATTGTTTGAAGGCCTGAAACAAATAGCTTTTCTGCGTAGGATCTTCTTGAAGTTCTTTGGCCAAAAACTGAATAATCTCAAGCAAGTAATCCAAAAGTGAATCCGAACCGACCTTTTGAAAAACCAAAGCAAAGAGTGTGTTTTCCTTGCTCACTAATTCTTGAGGCACATCTACCCAATTATCATTCTGGATTTTCTGAGCTGCTTCAGAAGCCCAACCTGCATCGGCTGATTGCAGATAGGCATAAGCCAGAAGATCNAAAACAGGTTTATGGTAAAAAGTCACCACTCCCTCTTTACTTTTAGCGTAGCGCTGCAAATCCAAAACTGCATCTAAAAACGCATAAATTGGTGCATTTCGCATGGGATAGCCCATAGTCACATTGAGCTTGGTAATCACTTCTGGAAGCTGATGCAGCATCGGAAAAAGCATCTGCTCATCCGGGAGAATGATTACTGTTTCTTCCAATGGTTCATCTGCNCCCACCTGCTCCAAAATTTTCCCGACCAAATTGGCCTGGTTGGTCTTTAAGGGAATCGCATGTGTGTGAATTTGAGAACCCTTCTTTTTTATCTCAGATGGAATTTTTTCAGGGAAGGTTTTTCCAAGGATTGGATCCTTAATGTAGTCTCGGAAAAATAATCCTGCTTCCTGTAAGGGATCTTCTAGGTAATACGCATCCACATCCCAAAAAATTTCGGCGCCATGAGCCTTAATAAAATGGGTTATAATCTTTTCTTCCGCTAGCGTAAAAGCATTAAACCCTACAAATACGAGCTGCTTGTCTGGTTGAGCAATGGAGCTAGTGTTTTCAGCCACCTGCCGATACAATTGCCCCGCATAGGCCAATCCACTAGACTGGAGTCTTTCCTGAAATCCTTGATACAGCAAACCCAAAATTTGCCAAAACTTAAGGAAGCGCTCCTTCTCTGTTTCATTTTGACGGGCAAAAGCTTTCCAAAACTGTGCAATCAGTGCTCTTTGCTCTTCGGTCAGGAAACTTAAATCCGCTTCAAATTCCTTGATTTCTGCCAAGTAGGCATACACCTGCTCGACTGGAGCTAAGAATTGATCCAAGTCATTGAAGTCCTTTAGGATTAACTCTCCCCAATGAAAAAAACGATCAAAGGGCTCGGGATCCTTTTGTAACTGACAATACTGCTCATACAGTTCAAATACCAAGGTGAGCTCATCCGTAGGCGTATTTTGGGCCAACTGATACACTAGCTGCTCAATGGTCAGCACTTCCGGCATCCAAACTGGCTGATCGATTAGTTCCCCCAAGTATTTAGTAAAGAATAAACCTGCACGGCGGTTAGGAAGTACCAAACGAATAGCTTTCAAATCCCTACCGGAATCCAAGAGTGATTTGGCTGTTTCTTTCAAAAAAGGGATCATAGCGCAACAATTTCAGTAGGTTCAAGGTAACAGAGGTAGCCTTTTACAGGGAGCTGGGTCAAGGTTTCAACCAATGCCATGTATTCCCTTACCTGGAGCACATGTGACTCCCGCTTGACCCCAGTCTTAAAATCAATCACCAAAGCGGCATCTTTTGCAATAAGTATTCGATCTGGACGCTTTTGCGTGCCCCCTGGCTCTAAAATTCCCTGTTCGGTCAGCGTAGGAAAAACAGGGTCAAACCAAGACCTTACCTGTGGGAGCTCAAAAAGCTGTTCCAACTTCAATTTGATTTGTGCAGCAGTACCTTCTTCCCATCGCCCATCAAAGGTATATTCCTTCAAAAGCTGTAGCGCGTCGTCCAAGCCATGCGATGCTGCCAAAATATCATGAATAATGACTCCAAAGTCTCGCTGCTCACGCGCACGAATCCCTTCCGAAGAAAAATCCCAAGGATAGGTCTTGGTATGCAGCTTGGACTTCCAATCCATGCAATCCCAGCGAAGCGCTGGAACTTGCCTGATTACTTCGTCCTCTCTTTTGACCACTATGGGCCATTGCCCCCAATCAAAGGTTTTGATGTCGGAATTCCAGGAAGAGCCCTCCTCCTCCCCAAACTTAAATCCTCCGGAAAAAAGGCTGTACAACAGATTTCCTGTTCGTGTAGGCGAAACTTCTTTTTTAGTTTTAGAAATTGAATAGTTACTAAAGCCGAAAAAAGCCTCTTTAGCTCTCGTAAATGCTACATAAAGCATGTTGAGTGAGTCCAAATAGGACAAGCGAATCTCCTCATCGTATGCTCCAGCAAAATGGCTGTTTTTCAAAAGGCTTTGGTGCGTCAATGGGACCACGGTTTGCAACCCGTTTTCCGTTTCAAACGGAGCCCATAAGACTGGAGCTTGAAGACCAGAAGACACAACCCCCCAATCCATAAATGGCATCACCACCACCTTAAATTGAAGTCCTTTAGCTTTGTGGATGGTTAAAATACGCATTGCATCGTGATCCTCAGGGATTTTTACAGTCCGCTTCTTTTTGTTCAANTCCCACCAATCCAAAAAGCCAAGAAGATCTGCACGATTCTTTTTTACAAAATCAAAGACCGCCTCCTTGAATCCAGACACATAGCTCAAGTCTTGTTGCTTTTGAGTGAGACCTAGAAAAGTAAGTCCCTGCTCCACCAATTCAATTAATGGCATTTGTTGGAAGCTTGCTTGCATCCGNAACAATTCACTTTCTTTTTCTTGCAGCTCTGCCGGAAGNNCTCTCACAAAAAATAGTTCATGACTCAGCGGGATGTCGTGTACCAAGGCATAGTATTGCCAAAGGGTTTTTAATGCAACGCGGTCAGAAGGCGCACTCAAATAGGTTAAAAATCCGAGCACACACTTNACTGCTATGGATTTATCGATAAACAAGGATTCCTCCGAAAGCACATCAAAACGGTAATCTGTACCCGTTTGTGTGCGCTGCACTTCCATAAAAGCATCTGCTAAAATAGCACCCTGCCCGTTGGTTCGTACTAAAAATGCAATATCCCGCAAGGCATATCCTTGATCCTGAAGCTGCATCACTAGGGCAGGTAGCCTTTCCAATTCTCCCAATTCTACCCCCTCCTCGTCTTCATTCTCCTCCTCAANAGGTTTTTCCNAACTACTCTTCTCCGTAAATTCTAGGTGAATTTTGCCTTTAAACTGTGAGTCTTTTTTAAAATCAGGCACTTGCTGTGCTACCCCCTCAAAGGCTTCAGAAAGCTTTTTCTCAGGATCCAAGTTATAGTGGTGCTCCATTCCTAATTCCATCAATCCAGGCAATTGCTGNAAAACTGAATTATTAAAGGTNATGATGCCCGGTAAACTGCGNTAATTGACCGTCAGGTTTTTAACTTCTACAAAATCTGGGTGTATCTGGTTTTGAACTTCCGAAAGTAGCAATTCCAACTTGCCTCCACGCCAGCGATATATCGACTGCTTTACATCGCCAACCAGAAGGTTGGTATGCCCAGAGGCCAAGGAATTTTCCAGCAAAGGCTTGAAACTCGACCATTGGAATTCAGAAGTATCCTGAAACTCATCGATCAAAAAGTGTTGGTACTGGTTNCCGATTTTTTCATACAAAAAAGGTGCTTCATTTTCCCGAGTGATCTCAGCTAGAAAATCATTCACGTCTGAGATCAAAAGGATCCCTTCCTCATCCTTAAGATCTCGCAACTCTACAATCAAATTGCGAAATACCCCGAAAGCATTCAGATTCTTCTGNAGNGANGTGTACGTATTCCAAACTTTAACCTTTTCCGGCCAGGATTGCAGCAAATCCCGCAAACCGGCATCATAGGCGCTACAGATGGCTGCCTCTTTAGGGGATTTTTTGGTAAACCAATTGGCAGCATCTGGCAAATCCCGCTGCATAGTTACCGTATGCTCAGGAAAAGGGAATTTAGCATTGCCTAGCGCCGCAAATTTTTTAGCAAAGCTGTTGCTACCCCCTTTGAAATCGGTCCATTCCAACCCAAATCGAACCCGAATATCCTCTGCCTGATTCCACTGGCCTTTGCCTTCCACAACCAGAGACTTCCTCACCTCCGAAATTTGTATCTTGAGCGCGGGCAAAAAACCGGCTTGCCCTACAGACTCTTGGAAAATGGAACGAAAGGCCTTAAAACGCTCTTGAAAAATCTCCTTACCTAGGCCTTTAATCCCAACTCGAATGTCCCAAGACTTTCCATCCAATAGCAGTTCCTCCGCGTAAGCAATCAACCAATTTTTTAAATCGGGATCATCCGCAACCTTTTCTACGATCCGGTCGACCAGTTTTTCCAGTACTGAATCGGTGTCCATCTCCACGTCAAACTTNGCCTGTAAGTCCATCTCTCTAGCAAAGGAGCGGATGACCTTTTGAAAGAAAGAATCGATCGTGCTTACCGCAAAATGTCCATAACCATGTAGAATATGGAGCAGTGTCATACGCGCCCGAAGCTTCAACTGCTCCGCATCCAAATCCAGATGCCTCATCAGCTCGTCATCCAAGGATTCTCCCGGCTTCACCACCCTGCTTAGGCGCTCCAAAACCTCCACGATTCGCTCCTTCATCTCTTGAGTAGCCTTATTGGTGAAGGTCACTGCCAAAATTTGTCGGTACCCTGACTTGGGGTTTTTCAATGCCAACTTCAGGTATTCCAAGGTGAGCGTATAGGTCTTACCCGAACCTGCCGAGGACCTGTAGAGTAGAAAAGGTTTGGTCATAGAAAAAAATTCAACTCGAATATAACCAACTCCAAACGCAATCCGTTTTGGGAAATTGTAATTTGACAAGAATTGTCAGCCTTCAGAAAGAGGAGAAACTTGGATTGTGTTGTCCGTCTGTTAGCGCTTCAAGGCGTTCCACAAGATCTCAATCGGATGCAAGGCCTTCCTTCCTGTACCATCGCTAATCTGATGACGGCAAGAGGTACCCGGTGCGGCAATCAAGGTGTCTACCTCAGCTTTACGAATTGCCGGAAACAAGACCAACTCACCAATTTGCTGAGATACGGCAAAATGCTCTGCCTCGTAACCAAAGGAGCCAGCCATCCCACAGCAACCACTAGGGATGGTTTCTACCACATAATTAACCGGGATTTGAAGAATTTTTTGTGTCCAACTCAATGAGGAGAGCGCCTTTTGGTGGCAATGTCCATGTAACTTGATTTTTTGTGCTCGCGTGGTGAATTCTTCAGGCTTAATATTGCCCGCGGCAACTTCCTTGCCCAAAAATTCATCAATCAGCTGCGCATGAAACTTGAGCTTTTTGGCTCCTTCCACCCACTCTGGACCCACAATGCGTGGGTATTCGTCACGGAAACCTAAAATTGCTGAAGGCTCCAAGCCTATCAATGGGGTGTTGCCGTCAATTAAGTTTTCGAAAATGCGCACATTTGCTTCCGCATGTTTTTTTGCCTTGAGAAGTAATCCTTTAGAGAGTGCAGAGCGTCCACTTTCCTCATGATCTACTACTTTGACCTCATAGCCTAATTTTTTAAGCAAGGAGATGGCCTTGATCCCGATTTGGGTATCGTTGTAATTCGTAAACTCATCTACAAAAAAATACACCGTCTTGATCATCTTGGCCGGAGCTGGAAGAATGGGATAGTTGCTTTTATACCAAGCTCGCAAGCTGACCGAACTGATCTCAGGCAAATTTCGGGTGGGAGCCACACCAAGAATTGCCTTCAAAATCCCACTGGTAAGGAAATTCGTCAATAGAAAATTGGACACAATAGGAAGCAAAGATCCTACCTGATTCAGTTCATTGATGTGCGCAAAAGCCCTGGATCGAAGCGGTATCCCATGCGTCTTTTGGTATTGATACAGGAATTCCGCCTTCATACTGGACATGTCCACATTGGATGGACACTCTGCCGTACATCCCTTGCAACTCAAGCACAAGTCAAGAGCCTCCTTGATTTCGGGATGATCAAAGGCATTTTCCTTTTTGTCTAGCGTCAAAAACTCCCGTAGCGTATTCGCTCTGCCGCGGACAGAATCCCGCTCATTTCGAGTAGCCATAAAGGAAGGGCACATGGTTCCTCCTGAACCAGGCAACTTGCGACAATCGCCCGAACCGTTGCATTTCTCTGCCAATCTTAAGATTCCTCCAGCAGCTGAGAAATCAAAAACCGTTTCTGGATCCGGCGTATGCATCCCTACCTCGTAGCGTAGAAACTGGTTCATCGGTGCAGCATCCACAATTTTACCTGGATTGAAGATGTTTTTTGGATCCCAGTTATACTTAATACGCCGGAAGAGCTGGTAATTTTTTTCTCCCACCATCATCGGAATAAAGGCAGCTCGTACCCTCCCATCGCCATGCTCTCCGGAAAGAGAACCTTGGTATTTCTTGACCAACTTNGCTGAAGCAAGTGANATCTGGTAAAATTCTTCTACATCGGCAGCTTTTTTCAAATTCAAGATGGGACGCATGTGGATCTCACCCGCCCCAGCATGGGCATAATGGACAGGACTTTGATTGAAGCCTTCCAACACTCCATCCAACTCATCGATGTAATCTGGCCAAGTCCTCAATNTCTACTGCCGTATCTTCAATACAAGCTACTGCTTTGGGATCTCCAGGAATATTCCCAAGCAAGCCTAGTCCAGCCGCTCGTAGCGCCCAGGCNGATGCTACTTTTTCGGGTTCAATGATGGGATAGGCATACCCATAACCAGCAGCCTTCAAGTCAGCAATTAAGGCTTCTCCTTTTGCCATTGCTTCNTCCAAGGTCTTTCCTCTAAACTCAATCATGAGTAGGGCTTTGGGATCACCCTCCACGAAGTAGCGGTTTTTGGAATACTCGATGCTTTCCTTGGTACAGTCCAATATGATTTTGTCCATCAACTCCACTGCCGTCACGGGATACTTCATGGCCACCTGAGCAGATTTCATGCTCTCGTGAATGCTTTCAAAATGTGCAGCAACCACGATTTCTATGGGATCTGGAAGAGGATCTAGGCTGATTTTAATCTCGGTAGTAAACGCTAAAGTTCCCTCCGAACCGGCCAAAAGCTTACAAAAATTAAAATTATCGGTTCCCTCAAATTGAGAGGCTTTCAAAAGCTCGTCCACTGCATAGCCCGTATTGCGGCGGTGGATGGATTTTTTGGGAAACTGGGCATGGATTTCTGCTCTAGCTTCTGGAAGGCTTAGCTCCTCAAGCGCCTGCCGGTAGAGATTTCCCTCCAAATCTTTTTGTCCACACTTATGTTTAAAATCTTCTGGAGAGAGGGCTCGAAAAACCACCTTTTTTGCATCGCTGAGGATGGTATTCAAGGATATCACCTTGTCACGGGTGACTCCATATACGATAGAAGTAGTTCCTGAGGAGTTGTTTCCAACCATCCCTCCAATCATCGCACGATTAGCCGTAGAAGTAATGGGNGAGAAAAATAAGCCATNAGGNTTTAAATACCNGTTGAGCTCATCACGAACTACCCCTGGCTGTACCCGAACCCAACGCTCTTCTGTATTCAACTCAAGGATTTGGTTGAAATGAGTAGACACATCTACCACGATGCCATTGCCTACACACTGACCTGCAAGTGATGTTCCTGCAGTTCGTGGTATCAAGGAGGTGCCATGATCCGTAGCAAATTGAATCAACCGCTGAATATCTTTTTCTGTTTTGGGAAAAGCCACTGCCAAGGGCACCTCCCGATACACGGATGCATCGGTTGCATACAAGGTTTGAGTGAGTAAATCCCAGTGGAGTGTACCGTCCAACTGAGTGGCTAAATTTTCTAAAAAAGGAATAAGGTTGGACTGGTCTGAAGGCATATCCAAAATTAGCTTTCTACAGCAAATTTTCATGAATAAAACATAAAAATATGCACATTTGAAGGGTAAAAATCTTGCGGCTAGTAATAAAGCTGAAAGAGTCAGAAAGCACTGCTCGCCAATAGATTTCAGTTTTTAGATTTCAACCCCAGCTACTATGTTTTTCTACTTCTCTCAATTCCTAAGTTTTTTGGCCATGCCCCTCACCTTGGTGTTGCTGCTGCTTTTGATTGCCGCCATTTTCACTCCTAAATCAAGAGGTAAGAAAATCTTGTGGACAGGAATCCTGCTCTTGGTATTTTTCTCCAATCCCTTTCTTTCCAACCTAGCCCTACTCGCTTGGGAGCCCCCTTACAAATCATTTAAAGAAATTCCTACCAAGGAAATCGGCATTGTCCTCACCGGGGTAACTAATCTTAACAAAACAGCAACGGATAGGACCTTCTTTGGCAAGGGTGCCGATCGCATCACGCAGGCCTTACAGCTCTACCGCATGGGTAAAATCAAAAAAATCCTCATTACTGGAGGGCAGGGCTTGAATCCAACAAATTCCAGTAGCGAGGCAGAATTGCTCAAGCGCTTTTTGATCATGACGGGTATGCCTGAAACCGACATCCTAATTGAAGAAAAAAGTGTGAANACACGCGAAAACGCACTTTTTACAAAAGAATTTCTGGANAAAAATGGAATAGCAACCGACCAAGAGTTTGTGTTGATTACTTCAGCATTTCACATGCCTCGATCGAAAAAATGCTTTGACAAAGTAGGGATCAAAACCATCCCCTTTCCAGTAGATTACTACAGCCACGATGTTAAGTATGATCTCCCTGAGCTACTTTATCCAAGACCTGAGGCATTAGTCAATTGGCAACTATTGGTGCGCGAATGGATTGGTCTGGTCGTATACCGGCTAGTAGGTTACAATTGATATCTATTGCCTGAAATTAGTTAAAGGGCGAATCTTTCTCCTTGGCCATCTGATTGTAAACAATTCCATCTAAGATTCCTGGAATCCATTTATTTAAAAACACTGCCAGCTTTCCTTGTGAGGTAAGTACCAGGTCACGTTTTCTTTTCCAAGTAGCCCGGAGAATGTGGGCTGCTACTTCTGCGGAAGACATCATCTTGGATTCATCGCGTGGGGATTCTCCTTGGGAAGCTCCTGAGGCAGTTAAAGCCGTATTTCGAATATTGGAAGTGGTAAATCCCGGTGCTACCACCAGCACATGAACTCCCTTTTTCATCACCTCGGTACGTAAGGATTCAAAAAATCCATTCATCGCATACTTACTTGCCGTGTAGGCAGTGCGAGCGGGTGTGCCCCGGTACCCGTTGATGGAGGAAATCCCAATGATAGAGCCTTTGGATGCCAAAATGGCGGGTAAGCAGTACTTGGTTGCATAGACAGTTCCCCAAAAATTGGTATCCATTACCTTTCGAAACACTTCCAAATCCAGATCCTGAAACAAGGCTCGCATGGAGATTCCTGCGTTGTTGACCAATATATCAAGCTGACCGTAGTGCGCGAGCGTTTCCTCAGCCATGCGGCGGTTGTCGGCTTCTGAACCTGCATCAGCTAGGATAGGAAGTACGGGATAGTTTTTGGAGCGCAGCTGAGCAGCACAATGCTCGAGCTTTTGTGGATTCCTTCCTGTGATGACCAGTTTGGCGCCTGCTGCACCAAAGGCAGCTGCACAGGCGGCTCCTATTCCTGAGGTGGCTCCTGTGATAAGTACCACTTTATTCGTATAGTTCATACCCGATATTTGATCCTAAAGATAGAAAATTGCTAGAAACAAAGGCCTAAGCAGGCAAATTGTGAGATCTAAGCGTACCTCGCTTGGAGAATGTGGCCCAAACCTGTCCCTTTTTTCCTAATTTTACGGCCATGTCGAGAAAAATGAAACATAAGGTCATCACCGACCTAACCATCGAACGGATTGCTACCGAAGGCAAGTGCCTAGGTTACCACGAGGGAAAGGTGGTGTTTGTGAATCAAGTCGCCCCTGGAGATGTGGTGGATGTGCGGATCACCAAAGGCAAAAGCTCATTTATGGAAGGGGAAGTGGTGAAGTTCCACTCCTACTCCAAAGACCGCATCGAACCTTTTTGTGCTCATTTTGGGACCTGTGGTGGCTGCAAATGGCAGCACATCACTTACGAACTTCAACAGCAATACAAGCGGCAACAGGTGGTGGATCAGTTTGAACGGATCGCCAAAGTACCTATCCCGGAAGTTGCTCCGCTCCTAGCCTCTGCGAATACCCAGTACTACCGCAACAAACTAGATTTTACTTTTTCAAACTCCCGCTGGCTCACTCGCGAGGAAATCGACTCAGACCAAGAATTTGAACGCAACGCTTTGGGCTTTCATATCCCCAAGATGTTTGATAAAATCATCGATATCGAGCACTGCTACTTGCAGGGTGGTATTTCCAATGCAGTACGGAATGGCCTTCGAACTTTTGCCCGAGCAAATGGAATTTCCTTCTACGCAATCCGCAATCAGGAAGGAGTACTTCGTAACCTGATTATTCGTACCACCAGTACGGGAGAAACGATGGTCATTGTTCAATTTGGAGAAAATGACCCAGAGTCAATTTCTAAGGTGATGACCTTTTTGAAAGAGACTTTCCCCGAAATAACCTCCCTACTCTATGTGATCAATACCAAAGGCAATGAAACTTTCCATGATTTAGACTTAGTCACTTTTTCAGGCCTCCCCTACATCGAGGAGCAAATGGAAGGATTACGGTTTCGGATCGGGCCCAAATCCTTCTACCAAACCAATTCTGACCAAGCCTACGAACTCTACAAGGTCGTACGGGACTTCGCACAGCTCCAAGGAGATGAAGTGGTGTACGATCTCTACACCGGCACGGGTACCATTGCCAACTTTGTGGCCAGGCAGGCAAAACAAGTTATCGGGGTGGAATATGTAGCTGCAGCCATTGAAGATGCCCAGCTCAACTCCAAGCTGAATGGGATTGAAAACACCCTTTTCTATGCGGGAGACATGAAGGCTATATTGACGGATGAATTTATAGCAAACCATGCCAAACCAGATTTGATCATAACCGACCCTCCTCGAGCAGGGATGGACGAAAAAGTAATTGAAATGCTTCTTCAAATCGCTTCCCCAGTAATTGTCTACGTTTCCTGCAATCCTGCCACCCAGGCTCGCGATCTAGCCCTTTTGGGAGAGCGCTATCAGGTAGAAAAGGTGCAGCCTGTAGACATGTTCCCTCAAACCTACCATGTAGAAAATGTGGTACGACTAACCCTAAAGCCATGATCTCTGATTTCAATGACCCCGAACTGAGTGGGAAATACCTAGGTACGATCACCAGCGACTTTGTCAAAGTCTGTGATATACTCAAAGAGGCCTCCTACCAAGTACGGTCCAAGGGATTTTCTGACTTTCCTATTTTCCCCATTTGCAAAGACATGCAACCCATCGGAAAAATCTTTATCGGCAAAGCCGAGAAAGACTTGGATTGGAACTACTTCATCACCTATGTAGATGAATTTGTNCAACGNGGCCTAGTAGCNGAAGAAGCCTTGGAAGAATTTACCAAAGCCTACAAAGATCCTGATGAGTTTTGCTCCTTGTTTGTCATCGATGGTGCATTTACCAGCTTTGTCTTTATTCCGTATCCAATTGATTAAATAAGATTCTAATTTACTTGAATNACAAATAAATAATTAANTAAAAATCAGTNTNTAATATAAAATTACTTCGAGTAGTTTTAAAAATTAAATTGAATCAAAATCATTGATTCTACTAGCTTAATTCTCCGCATTCCTCCACTCCATGTCCGACCCAACCCTCCTTCAAGTCGTAGCTGCGCAGGTCCATTATCGAGGAGCCCCACTCTTTGAAAACCTCGAGTTTACCTGGAAGCAGGGCGAGCATTGGGCAATTTTTGGGGATTCAGGGAGAGCATTGACAGGATTCTTAGAAACCCTACTTGGAAGAGCCCTCCTCCAAAAAGGAACCGTTGACAGGCCCTTTTCGGCAACGTATACTCAACAAAAAAATAAGGAGGGTCAGGTCTATAGTTTCCGTGACTTGATGGCACTGATCTC
>JGI25920J50251_10000082_pt1 | contig 27143 bp, 26 predicted proteins | sample LauGreBMM110DCMD_2_FD_50251 | JGI IMG/M metagenome (IMG submission 50251) | reverse complement strand
GAGTAAATTTACAAATAAGTTATAGATGTTCATATAAAGCGCTAACGTTGCCATGATGTAGTTCGTTTCTCCACCATTCACAATGCGACTTACGTCGTAGAGAATAAATCCAGAAAATAATAAAACTGCAACACCAGACAATGCTAAAGCCATCGCAGGTATTTGGAAAAATAAATTAGCAAGCGAAGCTAAGATGAGAAGAATGATACCAATCATCAAAAATTTCCCCATAAAACTAAAATCTTTTTTAGTTGTAGTTGCAATCGTAGCTAAGGCTAAAAATATTGCAGCTGTGCCGCCTGCCGCTAGACTTACGATTTGAGCGCCATTACTTAACTGGAAGGCGATTTGAAGAATCGGACCTAACATCACACCTAAAAATAAAGTTAGCGCCAATAATAAAACAACGCCTAAGCTGTTATTGCGATTTGCTTGAATTGCGAAAAATAAACCAAACATACCTGCTATCAGCATAATGGCAAACATAATCGGATGTTGTTGAGCAAATGAGAAATTCATGCTCATGCCTATGTAAGCCCCTATTGCAGTTGGAATAAGCGTTAAACCAAGTAAAGCATAAGTATTTCTCAGTACTTTATTTGTCGCTAATACTGATTGCGACTGGCTTTCAATTCTTATATTTTCTTGCATATGTTTTCCTCTTAAAATTTTTTAATGCATTGTATAGATTATATAACTTGCTCAAAAGTTTCAATATTCTTTTGAATTATTTTACATAGCCATAATCTGACCTGTCATCTCCTTGAAACCTTTTTCTTGTGTTTTTTTTAGGGCTACTTGAGGATCTTTAAAGCCTTTCATGGCAAGAAGCCTCCCAATACTTTCAGATGACATCTTCCAGTCCAATTGAGCCAAAACTTCATCGACCAATTGAGGGTTATTACATAATAAAACCATGTCACAGCCGGCGTCGAGCGCTTTTACAATTCTATCCTTCATTTCACCGCCAAGCATCGCACCCTTCATGCTCATATCGTCACTAAAAATAGCCCCTTTAAAATGCGCCTTTTCTCTTAATTGATTTTTAAGCCAAAAGTGCGAAAACCCAGCCGGATCTTTATCTGCGGAAGAATATAGAACGTGCGACGGCATCACTGCATTTAATCCATGCTTAATCAATGATATAAAAATACTCATATCTTTGGATTCAATTTCGTCAAGCGCTCTCGTATCCTCCGAAATGCTTAGATGTGAATCGGCCTTAATATACCCATGTCCTGGAAAGTGTTTTCCAACGCCATGCATGCCCCCTTCGTTTAAACCTTTCAAAAGGTTAGATGCCAAAGCTTTAATAGCTTCAATATCGCGGTGAAAGGCTCTATCGCGAATCACAGTACTTTCGCTGTAATCAATATCCAAGACCGGTGTAAAACTAAAATCGATATCAAATACCCTTAATTCAATCGCGATAATTTGACCAATTAAAAAAGCTAAGTGATTAGCTTTTTTGGGATCTTTATCCCAAATTTCACCTAACTTTCTCATAGCAGGAATGTTAGTAAAGCCTTCTCTAAACCTTTGTACGCGACCACCTTCATGATCTACAGCAATTAAAAAGTCATGACCCCTTATCTTTCTAATAGCGTCTATTAATGCCTTTAATTGAGTTGTGTCTTGATAGTTTCTTGTAAATAAAATAAGTCCGCCTACCATGGGGTGCGAAATTCTTTTAATGTCCTGATGGGTTAATGCAATCCCTTCAACATCAATCATTAATGGGCCCATCCTCATTTTGATTGATTAGCGTTCATACTATTTAAAAATAAAAGGATTGAAATTGGTGTGCGTATCAAAATGATCTAGATTTTCTTTCTTTTTTAGAAAAGCAACAACCTTATAAATCCCTGGTGTAAATAAAATCTCTATCAGTGTTTTGGCAACGAACTGTGCAATCACTACTAGGATGATTTTGTCATTTGGAATAACACCGCTATTATAAAAAGCTAATGGGTAGAATAAAATAGAATCGATAGCTTCACCGGCAATGGTTGAACTGATCGTACGGCTCCATAAATATTTTCCTTTTGTCATAATTTTCATTTTTGCCAATACAAAAGAATTTACAAATTCGCCTGCAGCAAAAGCAATCAAACTTGCTAAAGAAACTCGCCAGGCTGAGCCAAATGCAATTTCATAGGCCTCTTGATTGTGCCAATAGGGCGCAGGTGGAAGTGCCACAATCATCCAAGCCATAAAAGATGCAAAAGCAAGCGCTATAAAACCTGCCCATATCACTCTTCTTGAAGCGGCATAACCGTAAACCTCAGTTAAGATGTCGCCAAAAATAAATGAGATAGGGAAAAATAAAACCCCAGCACCGAAAGTAAGAAGGCCAAAAAATGGAACCTCCACTTGAGAAATTTTTGCAGGGCCAATTAAGTTTGATGTGATCAATACCGTCACAAATGCTGCCATGACAAGATCGTAATATCGGTATTGGTTTTTATACATATTAGATTTCATTGATTAATACATGATCGCCTGCATTTATTTGATCAAATAAATCGATGATGTCTTGGTTGTCCATGCGAATACATCCATGCGATACAGGCTTGCCTAAACCAGCTAAATCATTAGTCCCATGGATGTAGATAAAACGCTGCATCGTATCTTGATTTCCTAGACGATTAAATCCAATCTCAAGACCTGAAAGCCAAAGTATGCGCGTTAAAATCCAATCCTCTTTTGAGTTGGTTGCTGACATTGATGGATGCCATATTTTTCCTGTAAGTCTTCGAGCTGCAAACAGAGCATAGAGAGGTGCGCCTTGACCAATTTTTGCACGAACGATATGTTGGCCTAAAGGTGTACAAAAACTACCTTTATTTTGGCCTATGCCTTTTTCTGCAGTGGAGATCACAAAAGATTTTATCCGTGCATCGTCACGATATAAATGAAGCTTCTGTTCTGCGATTGAAATTTTAATATGCATAGTTAAATGATTTTTAAGATTCCGTCTTTACAAATAATGCAATAGATTCAACATGTGAAGTATGTGGAAACATATTTACAATACCAGCTTTATCTAATTTGTAACCCTTCTCATGCACTAATATTTGAGCGTCTCTTGCTAGGGTCGCTGGGTTACAAGATACGTAAACAATGATAGAAGGATGAATGTCGTCATCAATAAGTTGCACCAATTGAAATGCCCCATCCCGTGGTGGGTCAATGAGCCATTTATTTGCGTGACCTAACTTTAATAAGGATTCTTTGGTAATGTCGAATAAATTCATACATTGGTATTCAACAAAATCATTTAAGTGATTTTCATCACGACATTGCTTTGCTCTTTCTATGAGTGATGCTGAGCCTTCGATACCCATCACTTTTGCGCCACTGGTGGCTATAGGTAATGTGAAATTTCCTAGGCCACAGAAAAAATCGAAAATACGATCATCTTTTGAAGGCTTTAATAAACTCATTGCTCTTCTTACTAATACCTGATTGATGAAGGGATTGATTTGCGTAAAGTCGTACGGCATAAAACTAAACTGCAGCCCAAATTCTTTTAATGCATAAGAAAGCTTAACGTCATCTTTCTTCGATAAAGGTTTTATCGTATCAGGCCCTTTGGATTGGGTCCAAAATTGCACCGGGTGTTGAGATGAGAATGTATTTAAAAGCAACTCATCATTTGTATTTAATGCATCTAAAATTCTTAATACTAAAACCAAATGCTTTTGATCTGCAGCAAATTCGATTTGAGGAATCTGATCTTTAATCGAAAGTTGAGTGATTAAGTCTTGCAGATGAGGCAACATATCGGAGAGGGTTTGAGGTAAGACTTCACAGCTAGAAATGTCAGCAATGAAATGTGTTCTTTTTTCATTGAATCCCACAAGCGCTTTATTTTTCTTAACAACAAACTTGACTCTTAAGCGACCTTTATATCGGTAATGCCATGAAGGTCCTGCAAGAGGGGTGAGTATTGTTTCAGTTTTAACTTTACCAATNCGAGATAATGTATTTTCAAAGACTCTTTGCTTAGCTGCAATTTGTGCTTGGAACTCAAAATGCTGCATAGAACAACCACCACAACGATTAAAGTGATCGCATTTAGGCTTTACTCTTAAATTAGATTGCCGAATGACTCTTTCTGTAAAAGCAATTTCGTAACTTGGTTTTTTAACATAAGACTCACATTCGACAATCTCACCCTGAAGGGCACCTTCGACGAAAATAGCTTTACCATCAATATGGGTAACACCGCGCCCCTCTTGATCAATATTTTCTATTGTGGCGAGTAATAATTTTTTTTTAGGTTTTATATCGTCTTGCATTTAGAAATGTCTAAGATTTCCATGCGGACAGAAATTCATCCCAATAATCTTTTTGGTATTCTTGAATTGTATTTCTAACTAAATTAATTTCAGACTCATATTCATTTTGGTTAAGATGGCCTCTGATCAATTGAAATTTAAGATATACAAGATAAGTATTGGCGACATCAGTTTCACAATAATCTCTAATTGATTGAATGTCTCCTTGTCTGTATGTATCCCAAACTTTACCGCCATCCATACCTAGCTTGCCTGGGAAGCCACACAGCTTTGCAATATCATCTAGGGGCGCGTTATTTTTACCTTGAAACATCGCTAAAAATTCCATTAAATCCGTATGGCGCGTGTGATATCGGCTTAAATAATTATTCCATTTAAAATCTTTATCTATCTCCCCCATGTCTAGATACTTGGATGCATTTATGCCATGCATTAACGCCCTATAATTTAATACAGGAAGATCAAACCCTGAGCCATTCCAAGATACAAGGGTGGGGGTATATTTATCAATGCCATCAAAAAAACGCTGGATGACTTCTTCTTCAGGATCATCAACNTCCCCAAGCGTCCAAATCTTTAACTGGTCTTTTTCTCGAAGGACACACGAAATAGCTACAATTTTTTGAAGATGGTGCTGCAGAAAATCAGAGCCGTTTTTTTGTCTTCTTTTATAAAGTGCTACATTGACGACATCATCATCAGATAAATTTTTATCTAATGTATATAAAGATCTAATGCCTTGAATATCAGGAATGGTTTCAATATCAAAAACTAAAATAGGGATCAATGCATTAACTCAAGAATAAATTAGAAGATAGATAACGGTCACCGCGATCACAAGCAATAGAAACAATGACGGCATCTTTATTTGCTTTTGCGATTTTCAGTGCGACATAAAGTCCGCCACCTGTCGATGCACCAGAAAAGATACCTTCTTCTTTTGCAAGCCGTCTCGCAGTCTCTTCTGCATGTTGTTGTGAAACATATTCAATGTGATCAATATTTTTTGCGCTGTATATTTTAGGCAAATAGGCTTCTGGCCATTTACGTATGCCTGGAATCTGAGCACCCTCTTCTGGCTGTACACCAATAATTTGAATATTCTTATTTTTTTCTTTTAAGAATTGCGAAGTACCTACAATCGTACCTGTGGTTCCCATGCTCGCAATAAAGTGTGTGACACGACCCTTTGTATCTTTCCAAATTTCAGGGCCTGTCGTCTCATAATGCGCTTTAGGATTGTCAAGATTACTGAATTGATCTAGTACAAAACCCTTACCTTCTTTTTGCATTTTTAAGGCAATATCTCTGGCAAGCTCCATACTGCCTTCTTTTGAAGTCAGAATAAATTCTGCGCCAAATGCTTTCATAGTTTGCCGTCTTTCAATGGTTTGATTTTCTGGCATGACCAGAATCATTTTGTAACCTTTCATCGCAGCCACCATAGCAAGCGCTATACCTGTATTTCCAGATGTAGCTTCAATGAGTGTGTCACCAGGTTTAATGTCGCCTCTTAATTCAGCGTTATGAATCATAGAAAAAGCAGCCCTGTCTTTCACTGAGCCGGCAGGGTTATTCCCTTCCAACTTTAAATGGATGGCACCGCTTGAATTTCCGTGCATCCGCTGCAAAGCGACGAGCGGTGTATTTCCAATAAAATCTTCTAATTGCATTACTTTAAATTCATCCTAAATAAAAAAACGGTATAGACAAAAAATGATATGAATCCAATTAAAGCTAATTCAGGGATCGTAAGGCCTAACAAGGTCCAATCAATATGTGAGCAGTCGCCTGTCCCTTTAAAAAGCAAATTCAAAGCTTTTGAGAATGGAAAATTTTCAAACATATAATTTAAATCAACACCGCATTCATTTGGCGCGCTAATAGCTTTTGATTGAATCAAGATGTGTTTAAATGAAAATACCATGCCCGTAATTGAAGTTATAGATAAAACGACTAAAGATAACTTTTTAGTTAAATAAGTAGGCTTAATGAATGCATTGATTAAGAAAAGTAACCCCAGCACCATAAAAATAATCCTTTGCGTCACACATAAAGGACATGGTTCGAGGTTGAATTTGTTTTGAATGAAGACTGCTAATGCAACTAAAAAATAAGCAGCAATAAAAGCAATTAAATGGGCTTGTCTATGTGATAAAAAAAATTTCTTCAATTAAAGCTCTTTAGTTATTCATTAACTCTATAATGAAGATAATTGTAACGGATATCCTTCTAGTTTGATTAATTCAACTCCAATAAATACCTCCAAACCTAACGAAGCCAGGGTTTTTTCTGTCAAAGAAATTAATCGTCTTGTAAGGGAGCTCCTTGAGCAGAGCTTTCCCTCATTTTGGATTTCAGGTGAAATCTCTAATTTCATAAGCGCATCTTCTGGACACTGGTACTTTTCTCTTAAAGATGATGAAGCTCAAGTCCGTTGTACCATGTTTAAAAATAAAAATATGGCAACGGATTGGATGCCTAAAAATGGCGAAAAGATTGAAGCAAAATGTTTTATCGGTTTATATGAGGCCCGGGGCGAATATCAACTCAATATTGAGTCAATTAGGCATGCAGGCGCGGGGCTTTTATCAGAAGCCTTCAATCAATTAAAAGAAAAACTCCTGAAAGAAGGTCTTTTTGAGGATTCTCGCAAAAAATCTATACCTCAATTTCCTAAATCTATTGGTGTCATTACTTCGCCCACAGGGGCCGCGATCGAAGATATTTTAATTACACTTAAAAGACGAAGTCCACATATTCCAGTTATTATTTATCCNAGTCTNGTTCAGGGTAAAGAAGCGCCTCTAGCGCTTGTGAAAGCCATTGAAACTGCAAATATAAGACAAGAATGTGATGTNCTGATCTTAGCGCGGGGTGGTGGTTCGATTGAAGACTTATGGGCATTTAATGAGGAAATCTTAGCGCGAGCGATTGTTGCATCAAAAATACCTACAATTACAGGTGTTGGGCATGAAACTGATACAACTATAGCTGATTTTGTTTCCGACTTAAGAGCCCCAACGCCCACAGGAGCTGCTGAACTCGTTACAAGTCATAGTGTCGAACTTATCAAAACAATTCAGATTTATAAAAACCAATTAAATAAAGTCATGGCAGTTCTTATTCGAGAAGTGATGCAGAAAATTGATTACCTAGAAAAACGTCTTATATCGCCTCACCAACACATTCAACGACAAAAAGAACAGATTCATCAATATATACAGAGGATTAATCAAAGTATGAAGAATACTTTGATCCAATATCGTTTGCACATCGATAAATTAAAATTAAACTTGGATCACTTAAGCCCTCATGCTGTTTTATCAAGAGGCTATTCCATCATTACAAATGTGGAAGGCCAGGTTGTAAATAATGTAGCCCAGTTAAAGCTTAATGATAAAATCCATATTCAACTAAACCATGGGCAAGCTGACGCAAATATTTCAGATCTCAAAGATCAATAATTTTAGATTGATTTAAAAAAAACTGACGCACACATGGAAGATAAAAAAAATCACAAAGCTTCTCTAGCTACACTTTCACTTTCAGCATTAGGTGTTGTATTTGGTGATATTGGTACAAGCCCGCTATACACTATGAAAGAAGTTTTTTCTCTCAGCAAACATCCTGTCGCGCTTACCGAGTTTAACGTCCTCGGCATACTGTCTCTTATTTTCTGGTCGCTCATTATGATTGTGTCAGCTAAATATGTTGCCTTTATTATGCGTGCTGACAATAGAGGTGAAGGGGGCATTATGGCTCTTCTCTCTCTTGCTAATAAAAATGCCCCCAGTGGCAATAAAAGAAATTTGATTATGATTTTAGGTATTCTTGGGGCATGTATGTTTTATGCAGACGGAATGATTACTCCTGCAATTTCTGTTTTATCTGCGATCGAAGGTCTTGAGGTTGTAGCGCCCTCTTTAAGTCATCTTATTATTCCTATAACTCTTGTAGTGTTATTTATTTTATTTTACGCACAAAGTAAAGGTACGAATGTTGTGGGCACTTTCTTTGGCCCTATTATGTTTTTTTGGTTCTTAACGCTCGCGCTATTGGGAATTATTAATATTGCACAGGAGCCACATGTTCTCTCAGCCATTAATCCATTGTATGCATTTCATTTCTTCCAGCTATCTCCAATGGTTGCATTCGTAGCATTAGGCGCGGTCGTTTTATCAGTCACCGGCGCTGAGGCACTCTATGCAGATATGGGGCATTTTGGACGTAAGCCAATTAAGCTTGCATGGTTTATTTTTGTACTTCCAGCGCTTACATTAAATTACTTTGGACAAGGCGCATTAATTATTAACAACCCTGAAAATATTAAAAATCCCTTTTATCTCATGGCGCCTGAATTTCTTGTCATACCTCTTATTATTTTAGCAACGCTCGCAGCAATCATTGCTTCACAAGCTGTCATTACAGGCGCTTTCTCAGTCTCAAGACAAGCACTTCTGTTAGGATTTCTGCCAAGAATGCATGTCGAACATACTTCTGAAAATCAAGAAGGGCAAATTTACCTCCCGAGAATTAATTGGCTCTTAATGATTGCAGTTATGACTTTAGTAGTGACCTTCAAAAGCTCAGGGAATCTTGCAGGGGCTTATGGTATTGCAGTCACAGGCGATATGGTGATCTCAACACTTCTCGCAAGCTTTGTATTNTATGAAGTATGGAAATGGAATTCCATAAAGACAGTTATTTTCATGGCAATCTTTTTAATAATCGATCTTGCATTCTTTAGTGCAAATATTTTAAAAATCCCTGATGGTGGCTGGTTCCCAATTTTGATTGGCTCTGTTATTTTTATTTTAATGACTACCTGGAAAAAGGGACGTGCGATTCTTTACAAAATACTTAAAGGTGAGGCTATTGAAATTAATTCATTCATTACCTCTATTGGAACTAACCCTCCCCCTCGGGTGGAAGGTACAGCAATATTTTTAACGCCCAATCCAGATGGTGTGCCTCATGCCTTGTTTCATAACCTCAAGCATAATAAAGTTATCCATGAAAAAGTTATTATTCTGACCGTTATGTTTATGGACTACCCTCATTCACTTAAAAAAGATCTTGTGACTGTTGAAAAATTACCTCACGATTTTTATAAAGTGACTGTGAAATATGGATTTAAAGATGAGCCTGACTTACCTAAAGACCTTGCCCTGCACGCTAAAAATGGTATCAATATTGACCCAATGAATAGCTCTTACTTTATTGGTAAGGAAATTTTATTGGCAACACCAAAAGAAAATATGAACTATTGGAGAAAGAAATTGTTTATAGGTTTATTTAGAAGTGCAGAAACAATTACCAATCAATTTAAACTGCCACCCAATCGCGTGGTTGAGCTAGGAAGCCAAGTATTATTTTAAGAATGAAATATAGCATTTTATTTTTATTAGCCCTTTTTATCTCGGGCTGTGCTTCAACAACTCTAAAAAATCAATCAGGCGTCGATAGGAAACAACTGTTGCTTATGCCTCAATCTATGGTGGCAGGAATAGCAAGTGACAGCTACCGAGGTGCACTTCAAGCAGCGAGTAAAAAAAATAAACTCAATGTCGATTCTTTTCAAGTCAAGCGCGTCAAGAGAATTAGCAATAGACTCATTGCCAATGCAAATTATTTTAAACCCGAAGCGAGTCAATGGGCATGGGAAGTCAATGTTGAAGACAGTGACGAAGTAAATGCTTATTGTATGCCTGGGGGAAAAATCATGGTCTACTCAGGCCTCATTCGAAAGCTCAAAGCAACGGATGATGAATTAGCGGCTGTGATAGGACATGAAATCTCTCACGCACTTCGCGAACATGGACGAGAAAGAATGTCGACCGCCGCCATTCAACAGTTTGGTTTAATTGGTTTTGCAGCTTACATCTCTAATACAACCAATCGAAATAGAGCTAATGCCACAATGCAAGCGGCCTCATTAGGCGCCACCCTCTTTTTTGCTCTCCCTAATAGTCGCACGCAAGAAAGAGAGGCTGACGCTATTGGCTTAGAGCTTNCTGCAAGATCTGGTTTTGACCCTTTTGCTGCAGTAACTTTATGGGAAAAAATGAAACAACAAAACACAAAAAAACCACCTGAATTTTTAAGCACTCACCCATCGGACGATAATCGTATTAGGGATCTCACCGAACTTGCCTATCAATTAAAACCTCTTTACGAATCAAACAGGCCGCGCTAATTACATTAGACTTTAATGTAAAATACTGTTTTAACTAAAAAAATACTCTCATGGACCAATTAAAATCAATTATCGAAAATGCTTTTGAAACAAGAGCTGAAATCAACCCAAAAAATGCACCTAAAGAAATTAAAGATGCTGTNGATGAAGTCCTTAACAGCTTAAATAATGGATCGCTTCGAGTCGCAACACGTATTAAAGATTCCCAAGAATGGGAAACGCATCAATGGATTAAAAAAGCGGTACTTCTCTCTTTTAGACTCTACGATAACGAAGTAATGAAGAGTGGTTATACAAATTACTTTGATAAAGTACATTCTAAATTTGCTAACTTCACAGATGAAGATTTTAAAGCGGGTGGCTATCGCGTTGTGCCAAACGCTATTGCAAGACGCGGTTCATTTATTGGTAAAAATGTTGTACTTATGCCTTCTTATGTCAATATNGGTGCTTATGTAGATGAAGGTACGATGGTTGANACATGGGCAACGGTTGGTTCATGTGCACAAATTGGTAAGAACGTTCACCTTTCAGGTGGTGTTGGTATTGGTGGAGTGCTAGAGCCTATTCAAGCAGGTCCAACTATTATTGGTGATAATTGCTTTATTGGCGCTCGATCCGAAGTGGTCGAAGGCGTTGTGGTTGAGGATAATGCAGTAATTTCTATGGGTGTCTATATTGGCCAGTCTACTAAGATCTATGATCGTGAAACAGGAGAAGTGACTTACGGTCGCATTCCCAAGGGCTCTGTTGTAGTCTCAGGAAACCTCCCTTCAAAAGATGGCTCTTATAGTCTATATTGCGCAGTGATTGTAAAAAAGGTAGATGAAAAAACGCTTGGCAAGGTTGGCATTAACGAGTTACTTAGAGGCATCTAAATCATGATGGTGTATGGCATTAAAAATTGCAGCACTGTCAAAAAAGCATTAACTTGGTTTGATAGCCATCAAATTAGTTATGACTTTTACGACCTCAAAAAAGATGTTTTAAATGTAGCTACTTTGACTGCATGGTTTAAAAAGTTACCAGATCATTTAACTTGGGATATGCTAATTAATAAATCTGGTATGACATGGAGAAATCTTACAGATCGAGAGAAAAAACTCGCTGACAAACAAGAAACTGCCATTCAATTAATTATAGAAAAACCAACGGTAATGAAAAGACCTTTGGTAGCCATCGATAAGAAAGTAGTATCACTTGGGTTTGATGAATCAGCATTTCAACAACTATTTAAAAAATAAAAAAAATGACTAGAACGCTAGAGCTTGCTAAAAATTTAATTGCTAGAAAATCTAATACGCCAGATGATGCTGGCTGCCAAGATTTGCTTATTAGCCTCTTGGAGCCTTTAGGTTTTAAATGCGAGAAAATTAAATCAGGTAATGTAGAAAACTTGTATGCGCGCAAAGGTACTGAAGCACCTTTCTTTGTTTTTGCAGGTCATACAGATGTTGTACCAAGCGGCCCAGTTGATCAATGGATATCACCACCCTTTGAACCCACGATCAAGGATGACAAGCTTTATGGTCGAGGCTCTGCGGATATGAAAACATCTATTGCAGCCTTTATTGTTTCTATTGAAGAATTTTTAAAAGAAACTAAGGGCTTTAAAGGCTCGATTGGATTAATTATCACTTCTGATGAAGAAGGTGTTGCAGTTGATGGAACTGTTAAAGTGGTGGAGCTTCTTAAGGAGAGAAATGAAAGAATTGATTTCTGTCTTGTGGGCGAACCGACTTCACATCTGAAATTCGGCGACATGATTAAAAATGGCCGAAGAGGATCGCTTTCAGCAAAACTTACCGTAAAAGGTATCCAAGGCCATATTGCCTATCCCCATTTAGTAAAAAATCCTATTCATATGGTTGCGCCCGCCATTACAGATTTAGTGAATATGTCCTGGGATGAAGGTAACGAATATTTCCCTAAGACATCATGGCAAATTTCAAATATCAAAGGTGGAACAGGTGCTACAAATGTTGTTCCTGGTGAAGTAGATATTCTTTTTAATTTTAGGTATTCAACAGCAAGTACCGCTGAAAATTTAAAAGAAAGAGCGCACGCGATTTTAGATAAGCATAAACTTGATTACGTTATTGATTGGGAATACTCAGGCAATCCTTATTTAACAAAAAAAGGAAGGCTTGTAGAGATATTATCAGATGCCATCAAGGAAACTCTTGGTATCACGCCTGAGCTATCCACAACAGGCGGCACTTCCGATGGTCGTTTTATTGCGAATATTAGTGATCAAGTCGTTGAGTTTGGACCGCTCAATGCCACGATTCATAAAATCAATGAATGTGTTGATGTAAAAGATATTGAACCACTTAAAAATATTTACAAGCTTACGCTTCACAAGATTCTCACTTGAGCCAAACGCAACTATTTAAAGAGCTTTTTTCAATACGTGATTGGCTAAGATACGCTGTTAGTCAATTTGAGAGTTCTGATATATTTTTTGGCCATGGCACCTCAAATGCATATGATGAAGCCGTCTGGCTCATTTTTGGCTTTCTTCATTTACCTCACGACACAATAGAAAACTTTTTAGATGCTCACATCACGAGTAAAGAAAAAAAAGATTTACTATTTTTAATTGAAAAAAGAATTAATGATAAAGTCCCGACAGCTTACTTGCTTAATGAAGCATGGTTGAGAGATTATAAATTTTATGTCGATGAACGCGTGATCATTCCTAGGTCTTTAATAGCGGAATCATTAAGCGAAAATCTTTACCCATGGATTGATGATCCCGAAACAATTTATAGCGCACTTGACTTATGCACCGGAAGTGGTTGCTTAGGTATCATGATGGCACACAGCTTCCAGAACGCTGAGATTGATCTTGTTGACCTATCCGACAAAGCATTGCAGGTAGCCCAAATCAATGTGGATCAGTATGGATTAGATGACCGTATTGAATTAATCCGATCTGATTTATTTGATGCACTGAAGGGAAAGAAATACGACCTGATCATTTCTAACCCTCCTTATGTCAATGAAGCTTCTGTTAAAAACTTTCCTATGGAGTTTTTAAAAGAACCNAGTATGGCNCTTGGAAGCGGTCATGATGGTTTAGATCATACAATTAGAATTATTCATGAAGCTAAGGANTATCTTAANGACGGCGGCATGCTAATTGTAGAAATTGGTCACAACAAAGAAGCTTTATTAGATAAATTTCCAGCGCTTCAATTTCAGTGGCTAGATGTTTCTTTAGGTAATGATTTTGTATTTATGCTACAAAAATCTCAGCTATCTCATTAGATTTTTTTAATATCTAAATTACTTCTAATTCTTCTCTTGATTGGTTTTTTTCCAATTTTTTTAATTTTTTTGTCTAGGATTGCTTTTCGATCAAGCTTAACTTTAGGTGCATAAGGTGATGGGTGTGCATGCTTTTTACGTGCCTTAACTTTAACGAGGCTTTCATTNCGGCTCACTATAGAGAAAGGCATGTCGAGCCATTTTAAAATGTTCTCAACTTCCTTTACTTCAAGTTCCAACATCATGCCTCTTTTTACGCGTGATGGGAGTGACACAGAACCAAACCTGGTTCGAATAAGACGACTTACTGGAAGATTGAAATGTTCAAATAAGCGTCTTACTTCTCGATTTCTGCCTTCCATAAGGATGACTTGGTACCATCGATTAGCCCCCTCGCCACCTTGATAACGAATTTCATCGAATTTCGCTAGACCATCGTCCAATTTAACACCGGATTTTAATTGTGATATTTGCTCTTCAGTTAACTCACCAAAGATACGTACAGCATATTCGCGTTCAATTTCAAATTTTGGGTGCATAAGACGGTTAGCAAGATCGCCTGAAGTAGTAAACATGAGTAGACCTGAAGTGTTGATATCAAGACGCCCTATAGAAATCCATTTTTCATTTTTAATTCTAGGTAGCTTTGAAAATACTGTGGTTCTTTTTTGTGGGTCACTTACTGAAACAATCTCACCTTCAGGTTTGTGATAAATAAGAATTTTAGGAAATTTTAAATCAAAGAAAAGATGGATGGTCTTTCCATCAATCTTGATAACATCATGCTCATGGATTAATTGTCCTAATGTTGCTGGACTATCATTCACATGCACACGGCCTGCTTCAATATATTTTTCCATTTCTCGCCTGGAACCAATTCCAGATTGAGCAAGGAGCTTATGTAAGCGCTGTGTTTTAGATGGGCTAGTGGTCTTTCTTTCTTTAGCTGAGTCTTGATCTTGTGAACGCATAAAATACTTTAAGTCACCAATGACTTAAAATTAAACATTCAAGGGAATTTCATTTTGAAGGAAGCTTTCAATATCAGGAAGCTCAGATAAAGATCTCAAATTAAAATCATTTAAAAAATGTTTTGTTGTCGCATATAAAGAAGGTCTGCCCGGCACCTCTTTTTGACCAATCACATCAATCCAGTCTCTTTCTTGAAGTTGTCTAATAGCATTCGGATTGAGTGCCACACCTCTAATTTCTTCTATGTCGCCACGTGTCACTGGCTGCCTATAAGCTACAATCGCTAACACCTCCATGACAGCACGACTATATTTAGCCACTCTTTCTGGGTTTAATCTCATTAAGTAACTTGAGTATTCATCTCTCGCTTTAAAACGATAGCCCGAGGCTACAAGAACCAATTCCATAGTGCGATCTTGCCATTCTGTTTTGAGTTCATCTAATAACATTCTTAATGTAGATCGCTCAATTTTTTCTGAAAATAATTTTTGCAAATCGTCTAAAGATAGAGGATTGGCACTCGTTAACAATGCGACCTCTAGTATTTGTTTAATTTTTGATATGTTATTTAAGTCTGTCATGGCCTAGTTGATCTGTAATTTAATGTAGATGGGAGAAAAACTTTCTTGCTGGGTAATTTTTATAAGTCGCTCTCTTGCTAATTCTAATATAGCTAAGAAACATACAACTAACTTTTGAACTCTATCTTCAGCCACATTAAATAATGATGAAAACTCGACAAACTCTTCTTTTTGAAGTTTTCTTAAAATCATTGTCATGTGCTCTCTTACAGAAAGTTCATTGCGAGCAACTTTATGCACCTCAAAATGTTTTGCCCGATTTAAAATATTTTTCCACGCTGAAAATATTTCATCAATTGATACGTCAGGATAGGTAATTTCTGTAATTTTTTCAAAATACGCATTAGCGACATAAAGATCAACACCGACCTGCGGCATTTGTGTAAGCTTTTCAGAGGCTATTTTGATGAGCTCATACTCCATAAGTCTTCGAACAAGCTCAGCGCGGGGATCTTGTTCTGTATCAACCTCAGCTGCCCTCTTAGGTAATAACATTCTTGATTTAATTTCAATCAAGACTGCTGACATAAGTAAGTAATCTGCAGCTAACTCAAGTTTAATTTCTTTCATCTTCTCTACATAATCCATGTACTGAATTGTCAAATCAGCCATCGGTATATCGAGAATATCTAAGTTATGTTTTCTAATAAGATATAGAAGAAGATCGAGCGGTCCTTCAAAAGCTTCCAAATAAATTTCTAAGGCATCTGGTGGAATATAAAGATCTTGAGGTAATACCTCAATATTCTCTCCATGAATTTTCCCAATAGCGGCTATTTGAACTTCTTGATTCATCAGTAATTCAACCCCATCGCTTCTCTTACTTCTCGCATAGTTTCTCTCGCGAGTTTTCTAGCTTTTTCACAACCCTCGGCTACGATATTTTTCACGAGATCAGGATCTTCAATGTAATGAAATGCTCTTTCTTGAATAGGTTTAAGTTCTTTATTAATTGCATCAATCACAGGCTGTTTACATTCAATACATCCTATTTTAGCTTCTTTACATCCAGTTTCAACCCAAGCTTTAACTTCATCGCTTGAATACACTTGNTGCAACTGCCATACAGGACAGTTATTTGGATTGCCAGGATCATTTCTTCTAATGCGAGCGGGATCGGTTGGCATGGTTTTAATTTTTTTCTCAACAGATTCAGGCGACTCTCTTAAGGCAATAGTGTTGTTATATGATTTAGACATTTTTTGACCGTCCAAACCAATCATCTTAGATGCAGGCGCTAATTTATATTCAGGCTCAACTAAAATCATTTTGCCGCCGCCCTCTAAAAAGCCTAACAACCTTTCTTTGTCTCCCAAACTTAAACCCTGATGCTCTTCAATTAATACTTGAGCCGAGTCCAGTGCCTCTTGGTCACCATTTTCTTGATACGCTGTTTTCATCTCCATATAGAGACTACTTTTTTTAGAGCCTAATTTTTTAATTGCTTCTTCAGCCTTTTCAACAAATCCTGTTTCTTTGCCATAGAGGTGGTTAAAGCGTCTTGCAATTTCTCGAGTAAATTCTATGTGAGGAATTTGATCTTCACCGACAGGTACCTGTGTTGCTTTGTAAATTAAAATGTCTGCACTTTGTAATAATGGATAACCTAAAAATCCATAGGTCGACAAATCTTTAGATGATAATTTTTCCTGCTGGTCTTTATAAGTTGGCACTCTCTCTAGCCAACCTAAGGGTGTAATCATAGAAAGCAAAGTATGAAGTTCGGCATGCTCAGGTACTTTAGACTGAATAAAAATAGTAGCTGTCGCTGGATCTACCCCTGCTGCAAGCCAATCCACAACCATCTCCCACACATTCTCTTCAATAATTTCAGGAGAGTCGTAATGTGTCGTGAGTGCATGCCAATCTGCTACAAAGAATAAACATTCAAATTCATGTTGAAGATTAATCCAATTTTTCAATACTCCATTGTAGTGGCCCAAATGAAGATTGCCCGTAGGTCGCATGCCAGATATAACGCGTTCAATAGCCATAACCTATACCTGAGCTCCTAAGCAAATATCCATAAAATTAGACTTTGGCTAATTTGGATGAGTGGAAAAATAATTAAATCAAGTATGTGGGTCATTAATAAAATAATTAAAATTAAAAAGCCGTATCGCTCAACTTGTGCATACTTATATGCCAAATGATCAGGCAATAAACTCACAGCAATTCTTCCTCCATCAAGTGGCGGGAGTGGGATTAAATTTAATATCATCAAGGATAGATTAATACTCATGCCCGCAATACCCATTTGCTGAACAAATAAAGACATCGATTCAGGAAAGTAAGCGCTTCGGCCAAATAAAATCGCCCAGAAGATCGCCATAATTAAATTTGAAAAAGGTCCAGCAGCTGCTACCCAAAGCATATCTTGTTTGGGATGGCGTAAATTCATAAAATTAACTGGAACAGGCTTAGCCCATCCAAATAACACGCCCCCCAATAATACGGTTATGGCTGGGAGAATAATGGTACCAATGGGATCAATATGCCTTAATGGATTAAGACTGATTCTGTTTTGCTTATAAGCAGTTAAATCGCCAAAATGCTTCGCAACATAGCCGTGGGCTGCCTCATGAACCGTAATCGCAAAAATGATGGGGAGTGCGTAAACGGCAACTTTTTGTATAGCGGTTAATTCCATATATAGAATGTCATTCTATTTGAATATTCTTATATTCATTCAAGAAATATGTGTTTTTAAGAAAAAATTTAGTTCAGTAAGGCATTGACTTCATTCCAACTTTTCCATATCGGAATGCATGTTTCGGGGATGTTTGGTAAAGATCCCATCTCCCTGTAAGAAATGCCTGGTCCATGATAGTCAGAACCTGTGGATGCTAGGAATTCAAACTCTTCTGCAATTTTTGCAATTTTTAAAGACTGCTCTGTCGTATGGCTTCCCGAAATCACTTCAATACCTTGACCACCCAACTCTTTGAATTCATTTAAAAATGCTAAAAGATTATTTTTACCTAAATCATATCTTGCAGGGTGGGCGATAGCTGCAATGCCACCACTTGTATGAATCCACGAAAGCGCATTTTCTAAGCTCGTCCAAGTGTGCTCAATAAAACCTGGCTTACCTTTCACGAGATAATTTTTGAATACGGTTTTGACATCTTTAGCATGCCCTGTTTCTACTAAAAATCTTGCAAAATGGGTACGACCTAAAATACCTGATTTTGCATATTTTAATGCCCCCTCTAAGCTCCCTTTAATTCCCACCTGATCGAGTGAATGTGCCATTTGTTTCGCTCTCTCAAAACGCCCTTGTCTAATAGAAGCAAGTCCTTGCAGTAGTGTTTTATTTTGAGAGTCCACATTCAATCCTACGATATGAATCGTGTCTCTTTTCCATGTTACTGAAATTTCAACACCGTGAACTAAATGCATGCCTAATAATTTTGCTTCTGATGCGGCCTCCGTCAATCCTTCTACATCGTCATGGTCAGTTAAAGAAAGCACTTTAATACCTTTGGAGTGGGCATGTTTAACAAGACCGCTTGGGGTTAATAAACCATCAGATATAGTAGAATGTGAGTGAAGATCAATCATGAATATTCAGTATTTCAATATGAACTACCATAGTATCAGATAGTCTTTAGCAAAGATAATTAACGAAGCCTTAGGATAATTTTACAAATGAAATTTCTATTCGATCTATTTCCTGTCATCCTTTTTTTTATTGCATATAAATTTTCAGACATTTATACCGCGACACTGGTCGTCATTGGCGCCACATTCTTCCAAGTGATTTATAGCAAGCTCGTTCATAAGAGAGTGGATAAGTTACTTATATTTAATGCGGTATTGATCAGTGTATTAGGTGGCACTACTTTATGGCTTCATGATGCAAATTTTATTAAATGGAAACCTAGTATTTTGTATTGGCTATTATCAGGCGCACTTTTATTTTTTCAATTTTTCAAAAAAAAGAATCTTGTTAAAAATCTTATGGGAAAACAAATTCAATTGACTGAAAAAACGTGGCACCAAATCAATATCACTTCTGCTTTATTTTTTGGAGTCCTAGGCGCGCTCAATCTTTATGTCGCTTTTAATTTTTCAGAAAGTACGTGGGTTAATTTTAAATTATTTGGCATTACAGGACTTATCATGTGCTATGCCGTCTTTATTGGTGTTTTAGCATCAAGAGCAAATCGTAAATAATATGTTTTACGCCATCATCGCCAAAGACCATCAACATAGCCTCGATAAAAGAACGGCATATAGGCCGGCACATTTAGCGCGNATTAAAGTACTGCAAGATCAAGGTAAACTTNTACTCGCAGGACCCTTCCCTGCCATTGATTCAANCGACCCAGGCTTAGATGGTTTCACGGGCAGTTTGATTGTAGCTGAATTTATATCACTTAATGAAGCGACCCTCTGGGCGCATGAAGATCCNTTTTATACCTCAGGTGTTTACGCTTCTATTGAAGTGAAACCTTTTAGAAAAACACTTCCTTAAATATTNATGCTTNAAGATCTCATTAAAGAAAGGCTAGCATTTTTAGAGCCGACACATCTAAACCTTAAAGATTTAAGCGATCTTCATAAAGGTCATAAAGGTAATACGGGTGGCGGTCATTTCGATTTGGAAATTACTAGTTCGCATTTTTTAGGAAAATCAACGATAATGAGGCATCGCCTCGTATACGAAGCGCTTAAAGATTTAATTCCTCATAAAATTCATGCATTAAGTATCAAAGCTGATTTGCCTTAAGGAATCACTCTTCAATATTAATAACCAAGGAGCTTTATGTTTTCTTTTATCAAAACCTTCGTTTTTGTTTTACTTATCCAGCTTGGAAATTTAGCTCAAGCAGCTGATTTAAATATTTCAGTGAATGGAAAGCCTATCAAAAAAAATCTATANGATTTTGTAGTAAAAGACCTNGCAAGTCGCGGTCAAAAAATGGATGACAATCTTAACAGTATGATTGTGAATCGTATGATTGCCATGGAGCTCATTAACCAAGAAGCTGAAAGAACAGGTTTAAGTAAAGATGCAAACTATCTTTTAAAAGAAGAGNTAGCGCGTAAAGAAATGTTATACAACACATTCTTACAAAGTTATGTTCAAAAAAATCCTATTTCAGAATCTGATATTAAAAATGCGTATGAGCAATATAAGAAAGACTTAGGCACTCAAGAGTTCAATGCAAAACATATTCTTGTGGCAAGTGAACAAGAAGCTAAAGACGTAATTGCTGAACTGAATAAAGGTGGCAACTTTAGCAAAATCGCTAAGGACAAATCAAAAGACTCGGGTTCAAAAGATAAAGGTGGTGACTTAGGCTGGTTCCCAGCTAACTCAATGGTTAAACCGTTTGCTGATACACTCACTTCACTTAAAAAAGGTAGCTTCACAACAGCGCCTGTGCAAACNCAATTTGGCTGGCATGTGATCAAATTGGAAGATACAAGAGCCCTTCAAGCTCCTGAATTCGATAAAGTAAAAGANGGTTTAGCTAAAACACTTCAACAAAAGCAACTTGATAAGCTTGTATTAGATCTCAAAGCAAAAGCGAAGATTGTGGATAACCGTAAATAAAGAAGTTATCCTCAGAAACCTCACAAAGCCTGCGCTATGCAGGCTTTTTTGTATATAATAATAAGAATCATTATCATTTAGATATCTATGACAACCTTATTAGAGCTAGCAGAAGGTCAAAGTGGCATCATCCATAAACTCAATATGGATCGCTTACTTATTCAAAGGCTTAATGCCATGGGGCTTCGGCGCGGAAAAAAAATAACCGTTCTAAGGAAGGCTCAATTTAAAGGCCCTTTTCATATCATGATTGATACAACTGAACTCATGATTAGAGAGCATGAAGCATCACTAATTAATATTACTTCTGCTGCCCTATGAAACGTATCGCTTTCTTAGGCATGCCCAATACTGGGAAGTCGACGCTTTTTAATCGTTTAAGCGGCTCATCTGCTCGTGTCGGTAATTGGCCTGGGATCACTGTTGACCTTCATGCAGTTAAAACATTCTTAGGCGGCCATATGGCCGAATTGGTTGATCTTCCTGGCATTTATGATCTTCAAGGTCTATCTGAAGATGAAAAAATTGTTCAAAGCTTTATTAACAATAATAAGATTGATTTAGCTATTGTAGTTTTATGTAGCACTCAAATTGAACGACAGCTTTCTTTACTGCTACAACTTCAAAAACTTCATATACCCTGCGTGCTCGCACTTAATATGTATGACGAAGCAAAGAAAATGGGTATTGCTATTGATGCGGTGTTATTGGAAAAGAAACTTAAAACGCCCGTTATTAAAACAAGTGCCAAATATGGCGAAGGTATGGTTGAGCTTTTAAAAGCATGTACCCAGGTCATCAATCAAAAAGTCTCTACCCCGATTAAAAAAATTAAACCACTGAACGCATCCGATCTAATATCGAATGAAAAAACGATTCAGACTTTGATTAAATTAACCGTTAAATACCCTACCAAACTCAACGACAAAAATACAAAAAAATTAGATGGGCTCTTTCTAGATCCCTATTGGGGCTTACCTATTTTCTTTTTTATTGTATTTTCAATTTTTCAGTTTATCTTTACTCTTGGTAAACCCATTCAAGATTTAATGACGCAATTCTTTAATTTCTTTAGGTTGGATTATCTTGAACCGCTATTCATAAATCATCATGGCATTTTCGAAAGCCTGCTCTTAGACGGNCTCTATCTTGGCGTGACCACAGTGGCCGCTTTTGTGCCGATCATTATTCTCTTCTTTCTTATTATGAGTGTCGTGGAAGATAGTGGTTATTTTTCTAGGGCTGCATTTTTGATGGATACCTTGATGGAAAAAATAGGTTTAGATGGNAGAGGNTTTGTCATGATGCTCATGGGCTTTGGCTGCAATGTCCCGGCTCTCATGGGCACTAAAATTATGCGCACAAAAGAACTTCGTCTTTTAACGATGTTTGTCATTCCATTCTCACTCTGCTCAGCTAGACTTCAAGTATTTTTATTTATTATCACGGCTCTCTTTAGCGCTACATATGGGCCACTGGTTCTTTTCTGTCTTTATTTATTAAGCTTTTTTACAATCTTTATTTCAGCCNTTATCTTCAAACATCAGTTTAAAAATAAAGAGCCTATTATTATTGAATTACCCCCATACCGCTTTCCTACCTTGAGTCAGATTGTCAAAAGAAGCATGATTGAAATTGAACATTTTTTAACGCGCGCTACCAAATTTATTATCATTGGCGTACTTCTTGTTTGGGCGTTAACTCACTTTCCAATGGATGTTCCTATCGCCAGCGAGCTCACCTATTCTGGTCAACTAGGTAAGTGGCTATCCCCTATTTTTGACCCTATTGGCATCAACGAACAATTAGTGATTGCTTTAATTTTTGGCTTTATTGCCAAAGAGATTGTGATTGGCGCATTGGCTGTGATTTATGGTGTAGAAGGTTCCGCATTAGCCCATCACCTTTACAGTAATGTGAGCCAAATACAGGCGATTAGTTTTATGATTTTCACCCTTATTTATACGCCCTGCCTTTCAACAATTGCTACACTTAAAAATGAATCTAAAAATCTTTCGTTTGTGATTTATTCAGTTTTCTGGGCGCTTCTTCTGGCCTGGGTTTTTAGTTTTATTTTCTATCAAACCTCGCTCTATTTTTCTAGTTAATTTAGTCAAAATTAACAAGGTTTAAAAAAATAGCTTCTGTTAAAATCATAAGCTTAAAGTAACGTCTTAAAACACTACCCAAAACATGCAAAGCCAAGAAATTATTCATATCGCTGGCGGTCCAGCTTATTCAAAGTTTAGAAAAGAAAAACTTCTTGGAAAGCTTCAAACAGTTAATAGCCGAATCAAAGATATTCATTCTGAATACATTCATATTGTATGGTGCGAGAAAAAAATTACAGGCACAGAGAAAGCCATTCTAGAAAAAATTCTGCATTATGGTCCGAAGGCTCATACATTAAATTTTAAACATAATTCCATAATCACGATTCCACGTCCGGGCACCATATCGCCATGGGCCTCAAGAGCAACTGATATTGCAAACCATTGTGGACTTCATGACGTTAAGCGAATCGAAAGAGCCATTGCTAATTATATTGAGTTAAAAGATGAATCTTTATTGTCGAATAATGAAAAGAAACAGCTTTCTGTATTACTTCATGATCGTATGACAGAAATTTCTATTTTTGATCTTAATGAAGCTCAATCTCTCTTTTCTCATTTGCCTCCTAAACCCATTCAGTATGCAGAGATACTTGAAGGCGGCAAAAAAATCTTAAATGATTTTAATAAAAATCTCGGGCTTGCGTTATCTGAAGATGAAATCGATTATTTATTTAATTATTTTACTTCCATCAAAAGAAACCCTACAGACGCTGAACTCATGATGTTCGCTCAAGCGAATTCTGAGCACTGTCGTCATAAAATATTTAATGCCGATTGGGTGATAGATGGCAAGACACAATCTAAATCACTTTTTGGCATGATTAAAAATACACATCAGCTTCATCCAGGCAATACGATTGTAGCTTACTCAGATAACTCTTCTATTGTAGAAGGCGCTAAGGTTAATCGTTTTTATCCAAATCAAAATGGTGTTTATGAAGATCACAAAGAATTAACTCACTTTATTATGAAAGTGGAAACACATAATCATCCGACAGCAATCTCTCCATTCTCAGGCGCAGCAACTGGTGCAGGTGGTGAGATTCGAGATGAAGGTGCTACAGGAAGAGGTTCAAAACCTAAAGCCGGCCTTACAGGATTTTCAGTTTCTAATTTACGCATCCCTGATTTTATTCAGCCCTGGGAAAAAGAGATTTATGGCGCGCCTTCTCGCATATCATCAGCGCTCCAAATTATGATTGATGGTCCGATTGGTGGCGCTTCTTATAATAATGAATTCGGCAGGCCTAATATTACAGGCTACTTTAGAACATTAGAAATTAAGCATAATGATGAAGTAAAGGGTTTTCATAAGCCCATTATGCTAGCAGGTGGCATTGGAAGTATTAACGATATCCATACAAAAAAACATGCAATTCCGCCAGGCGCACTTCTCATTCAGTTAGGTGGCCCAGCAATGCTTATTGGGTTGGGTGGTGGCGCCGCCTCAAGTATGGGTACTGGATTCAATGCAGAAAATTTAGACTTTGATTCTGTGCAACGTGGCAATCCTGAATTACAAAGAAGAGCGCAAGAAGTCATTGATCGATGTTGGCAATTAGGCAAAGATAATCCCATCTTAAGCATTCATGATGTAGGTGCTGGCGGTTTATCAAATGCATTCCCTGAATTGGTCAATGATGGTGGGGTAGGTGCAACGTTTCAATTACGTTCAATTAATAATGAAGAGCCAAGCATGTCACCCCGGGAGCTTTGGTGTAATGAAGCCCAAGAGCGCTATGTATTAGCTATTATAGATAAAGACCTTGATTTATTTAAATCACTTTGCGAGAGAGAAAGATGTCCTTTCGCGATTGTAGGTGTTGCAAAAAACGATAAACAACTCATCGTTGAAGATAGTCTTCTTAAAAAAGATGTTGTCCATATGGACTTATCTACCCTCTTAGGAAAGCCGCCTAAGATGACGCGCAATGTGCAGCGAAAAGAGAAAGCTCTTAAAAGATTTATCACAGAAAATATTGACATCAAAGACGCAGCTTATCGCGTTTTGAGATACCCAGCTGTAGCAAATAAAATGTTCCTGATTCATATTGGTGATCGTTCAGTAACGGGATTAATTGCTAGAGATCAACTTGTAGGTCCATGGCAAGTACCTGTTGCTGATGTTGCTGTCACCCTATCATCATTTGATAGTTTACTAGGTGAGGCTTTTGCTATTGGCGAAAAAACCCCTATTGCGATGATTAATGCTAAAGCTTCTGTTCGTATGGCATTAGGCGAAGCTATTACCAATTTATCGGCAGCCTCTATTCATCATTTAGAAGATATTAAATTATCAGCTAATTGGATGGCGTCTGCAGGTCATGAAGGTGAAGACGCTGCCTTATTTGATGCAGTTGAAGAAATCGGTATGCGTCTATGTCCTGACCTAGGTATTAGTATTCCTGTAGGCAAAGATTCCATGTCTATGAAAACAGCTTGGTTAGATGGTGCAAAAGAAAAAACGGTGGTCTCGCCTTTGTCGCTTATCGTAAGTGCTTTTGCACCCGTCTTTGATGCTAGAAAAACATTAACGCCAACACTCAATAGAAATCTTAAGGATAGCGGTCTTATCTACATCGATTTAGGTTTAGGCAAAAATAGATTGGGTGCTTCAGCATTCAACTTAGTCTTCAATGAAGTGGGCGACATCCCGCCAAACCTTGATGATGCAAAAACACTTAAAGCATTCTTTGATGTGATTCAAACACTTAAAAATGAAAATGTGATTGAGGCTTATCATGATCGATCTGATGGCGGACTTTTTGCAACGTTAACTGAAATGGCCTTTGCAGGTCGCTGCGGTTTGGATATTGATTTGACTCATTGCGGTGATGATATTAAAGCAATTTTATTTAACGAAGAGCTGGGTGCTGTCATTCAAGTTCAAAAAGAGCATATTTCTAGCACGCTCATAAAGATTCACGAGGCGCTAAACCACCACACTTTCCTCATTGGGTCTATCAGTCCCAATCAAACAATTCATATTCAACATAAAAATGAAACTGTCCTCAAAGAGACAAGATCAAACTTACAAAGCGCCTGGAGCGAAACATCTTTCAAGATGCAATCCATGAGAGATAATCCAGAGTGCGCCTTAGAAGAATTTTCACAAATTTCAGATGATCTTGATCCAGGTATTAACCCACAATTTGATTTTGAAATTCCCCAGTCTTTTGCAATTAAAAAGACGAAGCCTAAAATTGCCATCCTAAGAGAGCAGGGTATAAATGGCCATGTTGAAATGGCAGCAGCTTTCTCTACCGCAGGATTTGAAGCGCATGACGTGCATATGTCAGACATTATTGAAGGTCAAAAAAGTTTAACTGATTTTTCAGCGCTAGTTGCATGCGGCGGTTTTTCATATGGCGATGTATTAGGTGCAGGTGAAGGCTGGGCTAAATCAATTCTATTCAATTCAAAAACACGTGACGCTTTTGCTGCTTTTTTCTCAAGGTCAGATACGATTGCACTAGGTATTTGTAATGGCTGCCAAATGATGAGTAACCTTAAAGAAATTATTCCTGGCTCAACATTATGGCCACACTTTGTAAAAAACAGATCTGAACAATTTGAAGCAAGGTTTGTATCAGTTGAAATTCTTAAGTCTAATTCTGTATTTTTTACCGGGATGGACGGCTCCATACTTCCAATTGCGGTGGCTCACGGTGAGGGCTATACAGAATATCAAAACCAGACTCAAATGAATGATGTTTTAAATCATCAACTTGCAACACTTCGCTATGTTGATAACTACCAAAAGGGAACTTCTACCTACCCTATGAATCCAAACGGGTCTCCTGAAGGAATTACTGGATTTACTTCTGACAATGGACGGTTTTCAATTATGATGCCTCATCCTGAGAGAGTTTTTAAGGTAACACAAAATTCTTGGCATCCTGAAACGTGGAACGAATTAGCGCCATGGTATAAAATGTTTGCAAATGCTTACCAATTTTTTAACTAAATGAAAGAGTCACTTAATATGAATAAATTTCTAAAAACAACACTTACACTAATTTTACTCACTTTTTCAATGCAACTTTTTGCATTAACAGATGCAGAAGGAATCGAATTTTCAGGCGCAGTGAATGAAGGCAAACTATCTATCGTTAAAAAATATGTTGAAGTAAA
>JGI25920J50251_10000073_pt1 | contig 27847 bp, 37 predicted proteins | sample LauGreBMM110DCMD_2_FD_50251 | JGI IMG/M metagenome (IMG submission 50251) | reverse complement strand
AGATGTTTTACGCTAAAACTTTCGGATACGTTGGTTTCTCAAAATGAGTGCTAACGTTTTGCAGCTACACTTGCAGGTTTTGTTTTTCACAAAACTTGCGTGTAGGTGCGGTTATCGGCTGGTGCGGATTATTAACAACTAAATATAAATAACCCCCTCAATCGAGGGGTTTAAATATTTCGTCAATCTTACCCTCGTTAGCTGTCCCTTTAATTCCTTTTTGATTTTTTATTACTACTGGAAGAATAAATAAGACTATCTTTTTTAAGATTTGAAACCATTTTTTATCTTTCATTCTAGACGTATTATTTGTTTTCTATTTTTCTTTTTTGATACATACGATACGTGAACCCAGGCAGGATTCTCATCGTTTCCAAATTCCCAAATCAATTGGTCGAAGTCTAAATTTTCTTTTATATAATCGAAAATCATTTTATTTGTAACTTTACCTGTGCCTTGCATATCTATTGCTTGACCTTTGCAATGTTGGGAAGTTTTAGAGCCACGGACCGCTTTATTCAAAAGCAAACATCTAAAGAAACTTGAAACCCGTAACGGAACTCCAAAATGCTCCCGTACAACGTCAAAAACTCGAATAGCAACTAATTCCATATTTAACAATTCATTGTTGTTTGGAACGTTTGCAATCTTATTTCTTACTGCAGTTTGACTTGTTACAGCTTCTTGATAGGTAATGTACTTTGATATATTTTTCATTTTTTCTTAGTCAAACTAGTTATTAGCATATCCGCAAAAGCCGTTAAAAATCCATCAACGTTAAATTTGTAGATTAAAAACTCTCCTATTTTATCTGATATAATCGCAACCAAAGCTATAATTATTGATATGTATTTTAAATCAACCGATTGAATTATAATATCGCTAGAGACATAAGCCCCTCCAACGCCTATTAATAAAGATAAAATAACGTTTAGCCAAGAAACTTTTTTACTTGTTCTTTTCATCTCTATTGCAATTTTAATGCCTACCGCAATAAAGGCGGGTAATATAATTTTCATCAAAAGTATATTAGACTCTTCAACTAAATTTTTTAAAGGCATTTTTTATTATTTAAAAACCAAATTAATGGTACAATTATTAAAACTAAAATTTCGTTTATTTCAAATTTTGTAGGATTGAAAAACAATTCTTCGAGTAAATTATTTAAACTAAACCCTAATAGTACAAATGTAAGAAAACATTTTTTAAAATTAAGAAAAATAAATAAGCAAAGAAAAGATATAAACAAAGAATTTCCAATGTAAAAAGAGCCTTTTGGTAAATCTTGCCAAAACAAATAAGTGATTAAGCTTATTGCCAAGGCAAGATATAACAATACCTTAGACTTTCCTATCATTTGGTCTTGTGCCGACTAAACGAGAAGTTGCGTCCTGTGTGGCTATTCCAAATAAAGCCACAATTGCTGAACCTACAAAGGCTGCGATTTCTTTATCAATCCAGCCTTTAGCTGTTGCAAGGACTACTCCTGCTCCTAAGATACCCAATAGGGTTGTTTTCCAATTTTTCATAATGTTTATTTATTTATTATATTACTACTTTAACAACCTCTGAGGTTCTATAAAAAGCACCTACTGTCAAGCCCCCTGCAATTGCTAAAGCGTTTGTTGCATAATCTACCAATCCTACCACTTGAAGTTTTGATGTTGGTGCGGTTGTTCCTATACCTACGTTGCCTTCTGGTCTTAAACTTAATACATTTCTTGTTGCTACTCCTGCTCCTAAATTATAATCCCTCGCAAGAAAATCTAATGTATTGCCTCTACTTCCTACACTTATAGATGTAGCATAAATACCAAAATCACTAATATTCCTAAAACTTAATAAATTCGTAGCAGTAACAGGATTATCAGGTGTTGCTAAATCTAATCTAGCGCGAGGATTAGTAGTACCAATACCTACATTTGTTCCGTTATCAAATAAAAGACTATTACCTAAAGCAGTTGTTCCTGTAAATTTTGATAAAAAGTTCGTTGTTCCTGTTCCTGTAACTGGATTCGTAAGCGTTGCTTGTTTACCGTTTAATTGCGTTTGAATTGAACTTGTAACCCCATCTACGTAACTCAACTCTGTATTTGTAATTGCGCCTATTGAGGTGGTGCTTGGTAATACTACCGTTCCTGTAAAAGTTGGAGAATCTATATTTGCCTTCAAATCTAATTGACTCTTAACCACTACGTCTGTACTTGCTGTTCCTGCTACTGCCGTAATTTTACCTGTGTTTTGAATAGCGGATATTGTCACATTGTCTTTTGTGAATTCAGCTATGTTTGCGGTGGATGTTAATGGCACTTCAAATTTACCAGCAACACCTGTGTTTGTTTGGGCAAAACTACGAATCCCGTACTCTCCTCCTTTAGCAATAATTCCAGATTGCACACCCTCACTCAAAATTCCAATTTCTACACTTCCAGCAACGATTCCGTAAGCTGCTCCAGTAGCAGCAATGCCAATATCTTGATTCGTATTAACCGCAATAGGATTCGTAGTAGTGCTCGCTCCAGCCCCTGTTGTAACTCTTTGAAGTGTTAAATCAGTAGTGTTTGCTTTTAAATTCAAAGCGGTCTGTGTAGCTGTACTAATTGGCAAACTAAGTTGAGTTATATCTGAACCACCTGCTAAAAGTATGTTTGTTTCAGTAGCTCCTGTTTTGATGAATTTTGAACCTGTTGTTTCCCCTGCTTGGTTTACCGTGTAGTTTATTGTACCATTTTTATTATGTTCGATAGGATTTCCTGTTGAACTTGCGCCTGAATTTACAACTAAACCTTTATTTGAGTTTCCGAGGTTATTTTCAACTGATGGTTTTCCTGTTCCGTTTCCGTAGGTTTGAATTGGTGTTCCAGAAGTAGCAGAAACAATAACACCGGTTCCTAGATTAGAATAAGCAACAAGACCAGTTCCTACATTAGAATTAGCAACAACAGCAGTTCCAGTTCCATTGGAAGAAGCAGAAATAGCAGTTTGAACTCCATTAGAAGAAGCGATAACACCAGTTCCAGAACTAGAAGAAACAACAAGACCAGTTCCGGTACCAGAAGAAGCAACAAGACCGGTTCCTGTATTAGAAGCAGCGAGAACAGCAGTTCCTTGTCCAAATACATCAGACCTAATACCCTGACCACTAGACTGAACATAAAGAGCATAACCGTCAACATAGTTATCCTCGCTCTGTGTATCACTATTAATAACCGTCAACATATTTCGAGCCCCACTAAAAGCCTCATCTTGACTTTGTGGCGCAATGGTTTTAATGCCNGTAATTGTTTCAGTTCCTGCTAAGTGAACCACGGCGTTATCATTTGCTTTTAAATTCAAAGCTGTTTGAGTAGCTGTACNNATTGGTTTTAGTAAATCCGAAGTATTGTCTACATTCGGAAGTCCTACTTGTGCTTTTGTATAATCGCCTGATTGTGCAATTACCGCTCCGTTTCTCCCAAATACAGTTGTCACCGCACTTGTAGGCGTCAATAATTCTTGCCAGTCAGATAGAACGGCTGGGTTTGTTCCTTTTAAAATAAAGGACTTGTTTAAATCAGTTCTTACAGCAACGTCTCCAGTTTCTCCTACTATTGCTAACATAGCAACTTGACTCGCTACTACAAAAGTTTCAGATATAGTAATGCTTGGTAATTGGCTTGATATTAATTTACCGTCCGTTCCAAGCCCCGCATAACCATTGGCTACATTTTTATTTACTTTATCCTCTTTTAAATTCAAAGCTGTAACGTTAGAACTATTATTGAAATTAACAACCGTAGCTAAACGAGTGATTTCACTATCCGCAATTAATGATTTGCCTGTAACTTTATCCTCTTTTAAATTTAAAGCTGTAACATTAGAACTATTATCGAAATTTGAAAGCGTAGCTAAACGAGTGATTTCCGTGTCTGAAATAAGGGATTTCCCCGTAACTTTATCTTCTTTGTTATTTAATGTGGTAACATTAGAACTATTATCGAAATTTGAAAGCGTCAATAAACGAGTGATTTCACTATCTGCAATCAAAGATTTGCCAGTTACTTTATCTTCTTTTAAATTCAAAGCGGTCTGTGTAGCTGTACTAATTGGTTTTAACGCATCCGAAGTATTGTCTACACTACCTAATCCTACCATTGTTTTAGTAATTCCACTAACCGTTCCGGTAAAAGTAGGCGATGCTATATTTGATTTTAATGCGTCTTGAGTGTCTACATAGGTTATAGTAGCCAATCCAGCAATACTTGGAACACTTGGTTTATTAAGTATTTGAGCATCACCACTAACTGCATTCCAATCACCATTTACGTTTACTTCTGCTCCTGTTGCTATTCCTGCTAATTTAATCTTTTCAGATGGACTTATTAAACCTGCATTTGTAGAATCTGCTAAAGGTATTGTAGCATCCGTACCTGAATCGCTAGATACAATTCCATTTGTAGGGCTTGGCGTATAGTCTAAATTTGCGCCCCCAGTAACAGAATTTACATTAATAGTAGTTAAATTAGGTTGTACTGTTATTGCAACCGTTTCTACCGTTTCGTAAACATTTATGTCTATTATATCGTTTGCCATTTTATCTTGTTATATCATTAGTTATATAAAAATTGCCACTTATATATGTTTTAACAGTACCATCTGCTTTAATTAATTCAATATCATAAATATAAGCGTTGGCATCAATATTAATTATTTGTTTGTTTATTTTAAATAAACCACCAGCAGCATTTGTAATTGTAATTCCTGCGCTTCCAACCGAAGTTAAAGAAAGAAATATTACACCTCCAAATTCTTTTCTTAACTGCATTCTTAACGTGCAACCAGTTAAATTTAAAGCTACTGAATTAACAAGTAAAGCAAAATTTACTAATTCAAACGTATCTCCCTTTTTATGCGTAAAATTTAAAAACTCCATATTTTATCTATTTATTTAAATACCAACCTCCAAAGTTAGCACTAGTGTTTGGGATTTGCTCATTTGTTTGATCTAAATAATACTCTGGATAAAGTGCGTAATTTATTACCATGTAATCTATGAATTTTTGAGTATAATTTTGAGCTATTTGTCTTTGTTTTTCTACTAAATAGTCAATTTCAGACTTTTCGACCGCTGTACTATTCTCAGAGGCGTGTTTAAAAACCCCTTTATTTGCAACCGCATAAGAAATAAAAGGCAATATCTCAACCATTGACCAATGAATTGCCATAGGTTTAATATAGTCATTTAACAAAGTCAAATAATTACCGCTTAAGTTAGCCTCCACTATACCATCATTTATTTTTTTAAACAATTTAGAGCCTAAATAGCTGTATAAATGCGTGTCCTGTGCTATAATTAAAAATTGTTTTGTTTTATCGGGGTCTAAATTCCCATTTAAAACAGTCATCTGCTTCAATTCTTTGTCGGTTATAAACAGTGCTTTTGCCATATCTTATATTATTGTGGATATTCTCCTCTACCTGGTCTATTAATTGGTGCAATTTTAGCTATTTCTAATCCTGCTGGAGATGGTTTATATCCTGCAATACTATTAACTTCTTCACTTGAAGATAATGCTTTATCTACATAAGGAGTTCCATCTGTTTTTGTTTTTAATCTATAAAGGTTCTCACTCCAAAAATGATGGCAATATTTTCCTCCAACATATAACCATAAAGAATAATTTTGACCTTCGTGTCCAAATGTATTATTAACTCCTTGAAATGATGCCTGATCAATATCTTCTTTTCTGTACACTACTCCACTTGATGTTCTTGACATCATCTGTTTACAAAAACCTCTTGATTTAGCTCTATCAGTTCCTGCTATTTCTGAATATTCATAACGTACTTTATAAATATCTTTATCTAAATAACTTTTTGCACTTGGATTAGATTTAATTATATCAGCTAATTTTTGTAATGTTGTTTTCTTTTCAACTATTAAATTATTTGCCCAATCTTCAATAGATATATTTTTATCTGAATATTCTCTTTTATCTACTAACTCCCATTCTTCACTTATCGACTCTCCTTCCAAACTATCAATATCAAAATGATCGTGTACTTCTTCACTCATTTGAATAGGAGTAGCAACTATTGCCTGTACAGCATCTATTAAAGGATTTAAAGGTTTAAATGTTAAATCTAAACCAATACCATTATAAGCTAAAATCTTATCTATGCCGTCACAAAATTGTTCTTGGTTAGGTATAATTACATTATTATCAAATAATATAAATGCGGTCTTTAATTCATCTGCATTAGAACTAAATCCATTTGCAGAAGGAATACCAAATAGTAATCCAGAAGTTACCCCGTGAGATAACATTATTTTAGACCTTGCTTCGTTGCTTAAATATTCGTATTGCTGTGCCGCATTGTCAATTGGCACGCTATCAATAGTTACTTTTTTCGTTTCGTCTGCTCCAAACGCTATTATTAATTTGTCGCCACTAGATCCCGTTGCTTTTGCTTTTACGCTTTCAACTATTGTTTTTTGCAAATCCTCGTTTGGAACTCCATTCGAAAAATTAATAATTTTCAAAGGAGAAAATCCTGTTTCGACTAGCGAAATTAAATATTCTGAAATATCTTCTTCTAATTTTGCATAACTTAATCCACCAATGTAAGATACCGAGCTAAAATATTTTTGACCTACCGTATAGTTTCCAATCATTAATATTTCTAAAGTTTTACCTCCATAACCAAAAGCAGGTATTGGTTTAGCTGGAAAATCCCTTAATTTCATCCAATTGTCTGAATAGTAATAATTTTCAATCACGCCTTCAGCGTTACATTTTTGCGGTCTTAATAAATGTACAGGAATATGCTGTACTTCTACAATAGTTTTTTTGTTTTTAGCATAAATAACTTGCAAAGCGCATTGCCCTAAAAGATACATATCTTTAGTTGCTTTTTTAACAGTTTCCTTACTAAAAAGCACTTTCATTTGAGCATATTCGCTTAGCTTTCTTGATGCGTCTTTTGCGTNTAATCCTTTGCCATAAATTAATTTTACAATATTATTTATAACTTGATTGTTAGTAGCACTGTTATTGTAACGGTCTATTAAAAATTCATAATAATCATTTTTAACTCCAAACCCAACCCAATCTTCCCGTTTATTTTCAACCGCTTTTGGAGGGTTGTAGGCTTCTAATTGTATAAAGTGACTACTCATATATTATCGTATTTGATGCAGCCGCATTGACATACGCTCCATTATTAATTGAATAACTTTCTGTACTTTGATTTGTGCAGAAAATTTTGTCTAAATAAATTATATTTCCCGATGCATTTTTTACCGTGAAGTTATAAAAATGATTTTCAAGTAAGTCAAAAACAATATTTGCCGTTAAATAATATTCGGTATTATAAAATTCAGGGGTTAAAACGGTCTCTACTTGTGTGCTTTCATTTCTTAAAACAATAGAATAAGCGTCCATACTTCTTGGAATAAAAGACACTTGCTGTGCGCTTGTAGATTTTGATAATTTTATCATAATTATTAAACGAAAAAATAGTAAAAACGTTTCAAAAAAAAACCCTCTTAATTAGAGGGTTTTTAATATTATAATTTTAGATTAAGTTCCTACTGTGATAGCACCTCCAATCACCGTTGTAATTGCGCCGGTTAAAAAATTTGCGGCTAATTTTTCCATGCCTTCAAATTCAATAGTATAACCTGACATATCTCCCATTGCTGTCCCCGTAGCTATGTTTCCGCCTGTAGCATCCATACCTTGCTCTAATCCTGCAAAAAATAAATTTCCATTATTATCTTCAANAATCATTTGAGGTCTTGAGTAAGCTAAAAGCTTCGTTTGNTGGTGGCTTACCGCATTTAATTTCTTTAACTGTATAGATAATTTTTGCGTGAAAAATGTAGTTCCATTTGTACGTGAACTTGTGAAAGGTTGTTCAAACGTATTTGTTCCGACTAAATCGTACTTAACTGCTGTAATTGTTGCAGCCCCACTATTGGACACAATAGCATCCGATAAAGTAGTCGTACCGTAAACAAAAGTAGAAGGGCTAATGTAGCCACTTGAAATAAAATATACGGCTCTTAATCCACCAACACTTGACTTTGTTGGTTCTAACCGTCCGAGGGTAAATGCTTCTGCTGGCATAGTTTTTTAGTTTTATTTTTAAAAACCACCTAAATTAATAGGCGGTTAGATTATTTTTATCCTGCGTACAATACGTTGAATTTTTGTCTCACAACCCAAGTAGTCATTGTGTTGATTAGTTTTATTATTCTACGAGTTGAAGCGTTTGCTTCTTTTTCGATAATCAATTGAGAAGAATCAGAAAGTAAATCAACTACTAATTTCAAGTGAAATTTAGGTGCTGCAATTCTAAATCCTACTAAGTCAGTAAATACAATTTTAATATCGTTAAAATACATATCATTAAAAGAGCTTCCTACAAAGTTTTCCTGTAACGCTGCGCCTTGTACTCTGTTAACTGATTTAATCAATTTATAATCGCCTTTTGGTACGTAGATAACTGGAGCATCGTCTCCTGTCATTACTAAAATCTCGTCTGGAATAGTATTATAAATCTTAACATATTCCGCAACGATTGAAGCACTTGTAACCGATGCAATTGTNAATACTTTTTTGTAGTCTCCTAAACCTGCTCCTGGCACTGCTTTTGATTGCGAATCATTATAGATCATTGTAGCTGGTATTGAATCAAACAAAGTAGTTGGCATAGCTGCAACTAATGTTTGCGCACCTGCTGATACAGAACCCTGTCCTGCCCCTGGCACTAATGCTGCAATAGCTGTTTTTGTAGCTGCTGTTGCACCGTTCCAAACTCCGCTTTCTAATTTTGCTCCTACTGCTGGTTGTACTTGTACTAAAACCGCTTTGTCAAATTCTTCTGAAACAACCTCGTAAGCTCCAGCTTTCATTGATTTTTGGAATCTTGTATTCAACAAAGAGCTTTCGTCAATAATGCCTTCAACATTGAAAGTCTTAAGATTTACAACTGATTTTTGAGAAGATAAAGCAACGTTATCCGCTGTTACTGAGCCGTAGTTAGCAGCTGAAAAAGTAACCGATGCTGAACTTTCGTAAATGTCCATTCCAGATTTATGACCTTCAACTACTTCGATAGTTTCACCTCTAAAAGTTGGTGAGTCTGCATAGACTTCTTGTATAATCTCTGGGTATTCTGATTGTGCGCTCTTTACGCCTGTAAATGATACTGCCATTTTTTTATTTTTAATTGTTAAAGTCCTTTATTGTGTTTTAGTTTTTCGAAATTTGTCATTTCATTGTAAGACTTTGAAATCGCTTGTTTCGGTTCTGGATTTGGAACTATTGCTTTTACCCCTGCTTGCTGTAATTCTAATTTAACTGCTTGTAATTCTACTTTTAAAGCTGTGTTTTCAGCTTCTAGTTTTTCAATTTCTACTTTTACTTCGGCGAAAAAAGTTTCTTTAGTTACCGTGTCAACTACTTTTTTAATAGCTGGATCTGCTGCTGCTGGCGCTGCCGGATCTGCCGATGCTTCAATTTCTTTTGCTTCAACCGATTTAATAATACCTTCTACCTCAACTGTGATAACCATATTGTCAGTTGTTTCGTGAACTCCAACTGGTGCCGGAATAATTCCTTCGGCAGTTACAATTCCAACTGAAAAACCTGCTTCAAAAGATTCTGCTTCTAAAACCGTCACCCCGTCAATTAATGTCATTTGCTCGAATTTTACTTCTAGTGATAGCAAAGCGCGTACTTTGTTTAATACTTGTTTGTATTCCATTTTTATAATTAATTTGTTAATAATTCTTTAATTTTATTGTATGCAATTTCATCTTCACTCATCTTTTGCTTTTGGTTAAAAAAGCCCTCTATTGAAAATCCTTTTATTTCGCCAGATTTTACCTTTGCTTTTATGTCGTCATTTTCAACTATAATAGCAACCATCCACGTATTTAGCGGATAATCAAATCCGTATTTTACAGATTTATCGTGAACCATATCTTCTTTTAACCACGTTTCAACAACTGTAACACCATCGACTTTTGTTTTGTGTTGCAATGTGGATTCCCCCTGGTTTCCGTCTTTCATAAACTTATAAGCCGTTTTCTGAATAGTTTCCGCACTTAAAAAAACCTGAAAAACTTCGCCATCTTCGCCTCTTCTATCTATGAGTAAGTCTGGAATTAAAACCGCACCCATTAAAAGATTACGATTTCCTGCAACTTCTTTAAATTCTATTTTTTGAGTTTCCGAAAATGCAATCCAATTCCAATTACTTTTGGTTGCAGGCCTATCTACCAAGCTAATAGCAAAAACTCCTTCCGCATCTTCGTTTAATAGTAATTCAAAAACTTTCTTTGTCATAAATATTAAACGTAAAAATGTTTGTTTGTTTCAAAATTAACTTTTATACTTGCAAAGTAATAAATGTATGAAGATGTACGTTACTATTTAAAAACTCAAAGACCTTACTTAATTGTAAGGTCTTTTTTATTAACCTATCGTAGCACTTTTTAAAATATTTCGATCATAACCTTGTTGCGTTGTTACATGATTGGACACGACATACGCTTGAATAGGTTCGTTTTGTTTGTTTCCTATTGTTTGCGCCAATTGATTTGTAGAACTTGCACCTACTACATTGAATGATGGAGCGGCTGGAGCAGATGCGTTTCCACCTCCTACACTTGGAGAAGAGCCTCCACTGCCGCCACCCACAGCAGCTAAGGCTTTTGCAGTTGAAGCTATTGTAGTAGCTACACCTAATGCAGTTGTAATATTATTCATTGCTATAACTGGAATAGCACTTGCACCACTTGTTAATATTGCTTGTGGTGTTGCCAACGCACCAATATTAGCGGCGTTATTTGCAATAATCATTTTGCCAATACCTATTGCGTTTTCAGCAATTATAGACGCTTTTTGTATGGCTTTATTTTTACCAGATATTTGTTTTAGAAAATTAACAGCACCATCCGCTAATGCAAATTGAGCATTTTGAATATCTTTTTTTTGCTGTGATTCTGCTTGAGCTATTGCAATTTTTTCATCCGAAGTGACTTTTGCTTTTCTTATATCCTCAGCGTCTATCATGTCGACCATTAAAGAAATATCCTCTAATGATTTTCTTTTTCGTTCCTTTTCGTCTACACCTTCTTGAATTTCTTGATCTATTTTATCAAGATTCATTTTTTGCTGATTCTTTAAAATATCATCTTTATGAGTTTTTAAAGTAGCTGCGTCTGCTTTTTCTTGCGTTAATCTTTTGTCATTTGCTTCTTTATTAGCCGCTGTAACTTTATCAGCGTTTGCTTTTGCATTGCTAACTTCTCCAACTGCATTTGCATTTCTTAATGCAGCACGTTCTTTGTAAGATTTATCTAAAATTTCATTTTGCTTTGTAAAATTTTTATATGTTTCTTGTGTAAGTTTTTCTTGATTGGCAATAACCTCGTCACTTGCATTTGAATTTTTTAAAGAAGCCAATGTATCACGTTCTCTTAAAAATGTACTTTGTGCTAATACTGCATTTTTTTTATTTAAAGCAATTTCTTCTTCTTTGTGTTTTAAAGCAAGTTTTCTTAAACCTTCAGAAGACATTCCAGCAGCTTGTGCTAAAGCATATTGTTGGTCATTGTATGTTTTAAGTTTATTTGTACTTTGTGTAGCACTTATACTTTGTTCTTTTAAAGCATTTGCATTTCTTATAGTAGAACTTGCAGCCTTTTCATTTGCATCAGATGAATCTTTAAAAAATTTAATAAGTTTATAACCACCAATCAATAAAGCACTAACTGCAACAACTAAAGCGCCTATTGGGTTTGCTGCCATTGCAACGTTCCAAACATATTGAGCAGCAGCGGATATTTTTTGAAAAATAGTTGTGGCTTGTAACGCAGTACCTAAAACACGAACACTTTTACCACTTTGAGTAATTGTTTCTACACCTTGACTAATAGCCATAGCAGCTTGAACTTTTAACATAGCTTCTTCAACTGACGAACTTTCAGCTCCAAATAAAGCCATTGAACCTTGCGCTAAAGAAAAACCACCAGCAGCAGCATTTAAAGAACCTGTTAATTTGCTACCCATTGTTTGAGCAGCAGCATCCACAACTAAATCTGTTTGTTGTTGTACTCTTTTGTATTCGCCAACTGATTTTAATAAGTCTTTATATTCTTGAGAACCTTGTTTTCCCGCTTTTGCTAACTCATAAAGCCTATCTTCTGCTTCTCCCATACGAGCAGTTAATGGTTTTAAGTCACCATAAACTTCTTCAAAAGTAGCATCAAGATTAGTAACTTCTTTATTTACATCTTTTACAGAAGTACCTAAATTTTTAAACCATTTTGCAATATCACTTAAATTAGATTTTATTTCTAAATCTATTACTTTCTTTTCTGCCATTTTAATTGTCTTTTTAATTGTTTACACCCTTGCTTCCAAGTTGTTACTCTTTGGCACTTTCCTTTCGCTATTTCAATCAATTCACTTTGTGCGTAAAATTCATCAAGTGCTAATAAATCTAAAATGTGCTTTATCATAATGTTCTAAAATCAGTTAGTAATTCAAATTGAACTTCGCCTGTTGTCAAGTCTATTGTCATTGTATTTATCAAATATCTTTTGTCTCTAATAATAAGTCTATCGTTTAATTTAATCGATGTTAATAAAGAAGTTGGTAATATACCACTAACTTTTATTAACCTTGCTTTTGCGTCAAAAATATTAGTTAAATAATCCCGATAATATTGATTGTATAAACTATTGCTTATTAATTGATTTGTCAATGTACTTTGTTGCTCGTTAAAGTTTAAACTAAAAGTATCTGTGCCGTTAAAATATTCCTGTCCAAATGCTTTGTAAGTTGTATGCGCTGTTGTTGTTGCACCATTGTTAAAATGAAACACTGGAGCGGTTGTTAAAGCTGTTTGATTGTACCCGTATAATATTACAGGCTTTGGAGTGTATTTTGTAATTCCATCGCTTTTTAATACATATCCAACTTGCAAAAGCCCACCTCCTATATTACTAAAATTTAAATCTTCAAAAGGTAGTTTAATATTGTATTCGTCACCATCGTTTCCAGTATCATAAAATAAAGAACCATACTCAATATTATTTGCACTTTTAAATCCTACATTTACTATTGATTCTGATTTTTCATATTCAAAGTTTATTTTCTTGTAAGTTTTAACACGATTTAAATCAACCGATTCTGATTTAATATATTTTGTTATGTCTGTAATTGTTCCGCTTGTATAATAACTTTCTAGTTGTTCAATGGTATAATTTATTCCATCAGTTGAATAGCAAGTTAGATTGAACATTTTTAAAATACCACTAAAGAAATCCTCTATTTTTATTTCGGGGAAGTATGATTTTAAGGGTAAAATTACAGTTGTTGTTATTGCAGTTGTTTGGTTTAACGTAGACACGCTGGGTCGAGGAATACCGCTCGAGGGTTCGTACGAAGATCTTAATGTCGTTGTGCTTGTAAAAGTAACAGGGTTTGTTGAACTAAAATAAAATTCATAATTAGCCGTGTCAATTGCATTTCCTGATACATATAAAATATCTGTATTTTGTGTCCCAATTATTGAAACCAAATCTACTTTAGAAAATTGTACTCCGTTTTTAAAACAATAAACGGAATAATTAACGCCCGCAACTGTATTTGTAATATTTAAAGTTACAAGCCTATTTAAAACCCTTGAATCAAAAGTTAAATTTAAAATGCCGGTTGTTAAATTAAAACTTATTCCAACAGTTGTGTTTGTTTGAGTTTGATAATTTATTTTACCTAATTGCCCTTTAGATACAAAAGTTTCAGCATTTTTCAAATACAAATATGCGTTTGTAAACCTTGCATCTGTTAAAAACGCACCGTTAAAATTTATATTCCATTTTGTATCTCTGTCAATCATATCAAAAACCGCTCTCAATCTAATAGCAGGAAATAATTCTGAATACACAATAGGATGTGAATTTACAGTAATATCATTATCACCACCACCATTGTAATTCCAATATCTATTTGAACTTATTAAAGGAAACATAACATCCGCACTCGTTGCGGTTGTAGTAACTTTATCTTTAACAACCGCCCCACTATAAGCAAAATCATAAGTAGTATCTGTTAAGTCTTTTAAAAATAAACCATTAAATTTATCTTTTAAAGTTCCTAATGCTCCTATAAAATTAATACTATAATTTTGTGGTTGTTCGTCTTTTACGTTGCAACTTTCTAATTGTATTTTACCACTTCTAAATGGTATTGTGTCTAATTCAATATAAGCATCTGATTTTACCAATGTACTAAATCCGTTGTTATTTGAGTTTTCGTACCAATGTTTAAATATTTTATTATTATTTTTTGTTGCAGGAACTGTAAATGTTTGGCTAAAATCCGTAAAAGTTTTGCTTATATCATTTATATTTTGAATCAAACTATTAACCGATATTTTTTCATCGTCAAATAATTCTACCTTATTATAATTGCCATTGTTGTCTTTTATAAAAATTCCTACAACTATCATACTATGTCATTTATAAGGTTATAAGCGTATTCAAAATCTATTTCGTAGTTTATCAATCCATCCTTTAAAGATGTTTTTAAATCCGTTCCTTGTGTTTTTAAAATAACAGATTTGCCATTTAACAAAACGGTTTCGCTAAACAACAAATCGGTTATTAATTCAGAGTAATTTTCATTAACCCATCCTGTATTTAATTTCTCTGTTTGCGATCCATTTATATTAAATCTTTTTGTTTGCCCTGAAATTTTATAGTCCGTTCCTTTTACCGAAATAGAATTGCTTTTTGCTTTGAAAAATGTTAAAAATTCCCAGCCACCGTAACGATTTATAAAACTACAAACTACAGGCGCATATTTATATTCTTCTATTTTTTCTGTTTTAAAAGTGGCTATAGTTGAAACTAATTCTAAATTTATTTCTGCTCTTACGCTGTTTTGATAAACTAAAGGTACTTTATAATTAAACAATTCGGCACTTCCTGCGCTTATTATTTCTTGGGTAGAAAATAAAGTTCCTGCTGCATTGTAGTATTTCGCTACATATCTATTTACCGTATCTCTATTTAATACTAAATTAAAATATGGCACGTTTATATTAAAATATTGAACCGTTTGAGCTGTATTTTTCAATGCCAATACTTCCGTGTTTATTGCTGTTTGCGATACTTCGTTGTTGGTAGAAAATCCGTCCAAAGCTATGTATGTAACCGTGTCTAACAAAGTATAAGTAACCCCAATTAACTTGTATCTTTTAACTTTACAAATCGCCCAATTAATATTGCTTTCAATCGTTGGAGTACTTACCGCTGCTGGAGTTGTTGCTGTAATATATTCACGGATATAGTTAGATATATTATAAACATTTTCTAATTGAGTAGTACTTGCTATTGGTTTTGATAGCGTATAAGTAGGCGTTGCAGGTTCGCTCGTGCTTTTGTTGTAAATGAATAACTCTACCTTACTTCCTATTTGCAAAGCTTCATTTATTGATATTAAAAAAGGACTTCTAACTTTTATAATTTTCATTTTATATCTTTTAAATTGTAATCTATTATTGTTTCTACGTCTTGTCCAAATGCTTTAATTAAATCTACATCAATATATTTTTTATAACCCGCTTCAAATGGTTTGGTGAAAAATAAACTTGGTTTTATTCCTTTGTGAAATATACTTCTTGTTATTAAAAATGCTGTTGATTCGTAACTTAAAAATTTACCTGACTTTTTATCACGAAATTGAAATCCTTTTTGTTTTACCCATTTATTTATTCCTTGTGTTAATCCTCCTTTTGGTCCAGTACCTTTTCCAAACTTAAACGGACTATCTGGAGCTTTTGCCGAGCTCGTTTTTCCCTTCACTCCTTTGTCAACGAACATTCCGTATCCGTCCATTGAAAAGCCAACTATACTAAATTTATCTTCAGTAACTATTTCACCTTTTATACTATTAGATAATGTACTTGTATTATTATAACTTCCATATTGTCCACCTCGTTTTAAATTATCCTTTGCTTCCCGGATAACATAATCACGAAACATTTTAATAGTCTTATTAACTTTTTCTAATTGGTGGCTCATCTTATTGGCATATCGTTAGGCACTAAGACATCAAATGTAGCCGTGCATCCCGCTACTTTATCTTCGAATCTATCTCTAAAAAATTCGTAGTTTACAGCACCAGTTAATTGATATAAATCTCTAAATAAATCGCCTCTTTTTAACATTTCTACTAATTTTATACCTACCATTGATTGCGTATGCATTACATCCTGCTCATTTGTATCGTCATCATTGACTAAATCCATTGAAATAACAGATATGTTATAAACAAATGCAGCACCTTCTTCTCTAAATGAGTTTACAACTATGTGAGATATTGGGTAAATATCCTGTTTATTTAGTGCAATATTAAAAATAGATCCGCTTGTTACTGTATTACAAAACAAATCTTGCTTTAATTGGTCCTCAATTGTGCTTAAAACTTGGTAATATCCTATCATTTCTTTATCATTTTAACTTCTAAATTGTTTTTTTCTTTCTCAAATGTTAACCAAGTTAAGCATTCGTGTATATTTAATCTTGTAATTTTATCGAATCGTGTAAGGTCTCCCTGAGCAATAGCATAGATTGAACTATACCATCCCCATCTTTGCCCAAATTGCCCTTCTGCAGAATATTCTGCAAGGCTTTGTCCTTCTCCAAATAGTTGATTGTAGCGTTGAGAAGTGCGTTCCCTAAATTGTAAAAAAAAACCGTTGCTCCAAGTGCAACATCTAAAGGCATATGTTTCATTGCGTCAGCGTAAGTAACCGTGCCACTATATGGCTCTATGCCGTATGTTTTGTTAAATCCCTTTTTTGTGATTGGTCGATACAATACCGCCATGGCTCGGTGCATCATATCCCAATCGGCAATATAAGTATCTAAATCAGTGTACTCCCCAAATGTTATATCCTCAAGGTTTGGAATAAATCCAAATTCAACTCCACCTATTTTAAATGTAGTTTGTAATTTATTTTCTTGTTGAAACATATTACTGATTAAAGTAGTTATGTCTGCCACATCTTTATATTTGATTGTAGCTACATCTTTCAAATCTATTCCGCAAAATATTTGAACCATTTTTTGATGCAAAAATTCCGAATCCTCGTTGTTCTTTGCTATCTTTAAAAATGATTGATATTGAGATAGTTTTATCTCGCTTAGTTTTGTTGGGATTGTGATTTCTAATTTCATATTTATTAAACGAAATATAAAAAAAATCGTTTCAAATTAATATACAAAGTATTTCCCTGAGTTAGGATTGTCTAAATGATGTATCAAATTATATCGAATTCCATCTATTGCGTGGTTGTAATTGTCAATGTATAATTTACCAATCCGATTCAAATAAACATAGTTGTTAAATTCTTTTGCTATTGCGTGGCTGTTTGGTTCAACTATAATTTCAAAGTCTTGCATCCTTACAATTCCACTTTCAATAGTTCCTTTTTTTACACCTACCACATTAATTGAAAACGCTTTCATATCTTCAATTAAACGACTTTCAGAGCTATCTGCCACAATTAATTTATCGCCCGTGATTCCCTTTACCATTTGACAAAGCTCGTGCGTTTTAAGTTTGTTTTGGTAAATGTGTTGCTTAACATATAACTTCTTTTTAACTTTATCAATCGCCACTTCAGTAAGTGTATCGGGGTCAATCGAAAATCCAAAATCCATTCCAAAAGAAGTTTGTAAATTATCGGGGTTAAATATTCCAAACTTCCAATTAGTAAAGACAACTCCGTCGGCTTTGTCCAACCATCCACCGAGTATAACGTGTTCGTATTTTTTAGGATTGTTTACCCGGACTTGTTCTATTTCGTGTAAAAAAGATTCGTCTAGGTTTTCTTGATTGTCTAAATACGTTGTGTGTATGTAAGTAACGTTATTTTTTTGGCCGTTAAAGCCTTCTGGAACTCCTGCTTGTTCAAAGAATTTTTTATAAATCCAATGTTCTTTAGTGCTTGGGTTTAAGATTAAAATAACGCGGTTTTGTTTTCCTTTTTGCCGAATAGAAAAGTTAATTTTATCGAATATACTTTCGTCTGTAAGTTCTTCCGCCTCGTCTAATATCCAAGTGGTTACGCCTTGCAATGATTTTAAGTTTGCAGTTTGGTCACCGCTTGAAGTTTTTATTCCTTTAAATATTATTTCGCTTCCAGATTGTATGTTTACTATTTCAGATTTACGAACATCAAAAGCGTGGTTTAATTGTAGTAGGTCAATCTTTTCTTGAAATTCTGGAATAATTGACAAATGAGCAGATGTCATTGTTTGNCTTGTGAATAGAATTTTATGTCCTGATTCAAAAGACAAAAGGCTGGCAAATCTACCAACCTCAAATGATTTACCGGACCCTCTGCCACCTGTCAAAACAAAGTATCGAGTTTNATTNCCNAANCTATTCCAATGCTTCGGGTGCTTCTTGATCATAAATTGAATTTATATCGAAGTTTGTATTTTTATTTTCGCTTTCAATATATTGCATCGATAATTTTTTAAGTTCCTCAGGTGTTGCTATCAATTTCATTAGTGCCATTTGCAAAGCTGGAGCGTTTGAAGTGTACCATTTAGAACGCATTGATACTTTTAAAGTGGTTCGGTTTGTTTCTAATAATGCTTTTAGCTCGTCCGATTTGTCAAATTCCCAATCATAAAATGTAGTTCTTGAAATAGGCAAAAAAGCACAGATATCATCTATAAAAAACAATTTATGTTTAACTATTACTTCTTTCGCTTGTTCAAATATTTTAATTCTGTCGTATGCCATAATGTTATAATTTATCTAACCATTGTATTTTAATCTGATTTGCTATTTGCGCAGTCATTACTGGCGGTACACTCATACCTATTAAATACTTTGGTTCTACATCTTGAAAGTCGTAATCAAGTGGGTATGTTCCGCAAACACAATAATCATATTTTGATAATTGCATTTTATCAAAAAACCTGTAATCTAATTCAGAGCTTGTTATCGTTCCTTTTACTTTTTCATCGTGAATTATACCTGCATTAAAACCACTAACTTTGTTAAACAATCTTTCATTTATATTTGAAATATTTGTGTCTGTTTTTATTGCTTTTGATAATAACATTTTTCTTTCATCAGATACTTTATTACTACCTTCTTCACTCCTTACATTTCTAAACGGTATTGAATCCTCATTAAACTCCAATCTCAATTTAGGTAAATTCAAATCATTCCTTTGACAAATAAAAAATACACGTTCACGTTTTTGAGGCACGCCCATTGATGCGGCATTAAGCAAAAACAGCTGAACATTGTAGCCTGCTTTGTTAAATTCTGCAAATATCTTTTTTACATAAAGTTTAGCGTTCCCTTGAATTAATCCTTTTACGTTTTCTGCTAATACTATTTTAGGTTGTAGCTTTTTTGCAAGTGCTATGTATTCAAAAAACAAATCGTCTAATACCTGTTCAGCTTGTCCCTCTTTAAATACCTTTTTTTTACCCCAATCTTTTTCACGATTTCCAGCCATACTGAAACTTGAACACGGAGGCGAACCATCTAATAAATCTAAATTATATAATTCATTTGGAATATCAGAACGCTTTACAAATTCTCTAATATCTTCTAAATAAAGATACTTTGGTTTATGGTTTAATTGATAAACCTTTGCGATTTTAGTGTCTATTTCAACACCTCCTAAATGATTAAACCCTGCAAGTTTGTAACCCATAGTTGAGCCACCGCCACAAATAAAAGTACCAAAAACATTATAATCGTTTTTTGTTATATTCTTTGATGGGTAGCTATTAGCTAAATTCCATTTATAAGGAAACAAGTGCATCGTATAATATTTTTTCAGGACTTTGTCCGAATTGTTGTAATTTGTCTTTAACGAAATTATAATCGTCTTCGGTAAATTCTAATTTTATTGTATATTTTTGGTCTTCAAAATCATTCAAATCAAGTTCTTTGTTTTTATCTGAATAATCAGTTTCAACATCAAAACCTACTAAATCCAATCCCCAAGCATCTAACTGTTCCGCATCCCATTCATTCGCTAATACTTCCCAATCCCATTCGCCTCCGCTTGTATTGTCTTTTATTAAAAACTCTCTTTGTTGCTCTTCTGTTAAGTTTGTTATAATTACTGGTATTTCTTTTAGTCCAGCTTCTTTACAGGCTTTATATCGCATATTACCACCGAGTATAACCATATCTTGATTAACTACTATTGGTCTAATATTAAGCATTTCGGGAAAATCTTTAATAGACTGAACTAACTTTTTAAATTTATCATCTTTAATAAGTCTAGGGTTGTTTGGGTTTAATTTAACCTCTGAAATTTTAATCAATTGGCTTTTCATACTGTAATGTTTTTGCAAATTCTTTTAATTCTTTTACTTTTTCTTTCGGTACCGTTAGGTTTACCCGTACTGGATTGAGTACGGGTTTTCTTCCTGCATTGCGTTCGTTTGCCATTAGTTATATTTTTGATTTTAATTTTACTACTAAACAATTTGCCATATAAACAATCATTTCATCATCATTTATAAATTTAATTTCATCTTCTAAAGCACTTTCTGAAAAATCTCCATCTTCATCAATACCCCAAGTAGTTGAAAATGATTTTGATGAATAATCGAAATAAAAACCAAAATCTAATTGAACTTCATATGCTTTAGAATTGGCAGTCATTGCATCGTGAGAGGCTAAACGAACCCCTAAACAGGTGTAAAGATCATTTATTTTAGAATTTGAATAACAAGCAATTGTCAAGTAAGCTGCTTCGCTTTTATTTGATTGACAAACATTAAAATCAAAATCTAATTGACTTGCTGCTTTTTCTAAAATTTGAGTGAATTGATTCATAATATTTGTTTTTTAAGTTTGCCGTGTAAATCACTTCCTTAACTCTTATACAAATATACAACGCTTTTATTAATAAACAACACCTTTATTAAATTTTAACATATTTTTAACATTATTTACAGTCTCCAATTTTTACTGCATCTATTACCCATCCGCTTGTGCGTTGTAATCCTGAGCATTCGTTAATAGTTGTATAAGAGTAGTATTTAGTGACTCCATTTGTAACGCCAACAATATTCATAGTTTTAAACTCGACTACTTTGTCGCACTCACAATCTTTTGCAATTACGGCAGGTATTGCTTCGGGTGTACAACTTAAAAATAATGCCAGGGCTAAAATACTTAATACTTTTTTAACAGATACTAGATTGCTTAAAGAACCTATGTACATTCTCCATTGCGATTCATTGTCATTTGCATCAATTAAACCTCCTATTTCCGTCCTATAAACTTTACTTAAAATAATTTTTTGCCCTAAAGTAAGAGCTTTTTTATTTTTAAAATGATCATCAATAATGTCTTGATTTTTCTTTGTCATAGCGAATTTAATTTTAATTTTAATTCTTTTAATTTTCTAAATACAAATGTACAATTATAATTATATTTATTTGCAAATTTTCGCATAGATAATTCTTCCTCAATATATTTCAAATAAAACAATTTGTCATCCCACGCCCAATTATCTAAAGAAAACAGACGTTCCGTAATATCTACTGGCATTTCAGAGACTGTATCTACTGTGTCTAGATTGTTATAAAACGGAATCGTGTCTAATTTTCTTTTTCTTTTTACATCAAAACAAACCGATCTTAATACCAGTCCAAAATAAGATAGGTTAATATCTTTTTTATCGTAAATTTTAATATACGCATCTTGTACAGCATCTTCTGGGTAGTCGGTAATTCCATAACCAATTGCCAGTCCTATCCAATAGTTATGCTTTGCGTATATTTTATCTATCATAACGTAAAAATACAACTATTTTTTAATATTGTAATGTTTTTACAAAATCTTTTAACTCCTTAACCCGATCCTTCGGAACTGTTGAGGAAACTTTAACATTCATCTTACTTTCAAATGTTAAGTACTTAATCTTACCTTCAAAGAATAATACCCTTGCTATATTATCTTGCATTGTCTCATCTAAGTATTTCATAGGCATGAGTCTAGGTTTTATATTTTCTTTTCGAACCACGCTCTCAATGTCCTCGTAATTCAATCCGCATATTTTAGCAAATTCTGATAATTTTTTAAGCGCCATAATTAAATTTAAAAAGTTCGTATTCTAATTTCTTTGCGAGTTCGTTTTTCAATTACCCTGGTCTGCTGGCAATGTTTGCACTGGATGTTTTTCATTTTATTAAATTGTATAGTTGATTTGACATATTTTACACTTTGTTTTTCGTAAAGTGTTGATTTATAATTGTTTAACGTAAAAAAGTGTATAATTTGACACTTTTACCGAAACCCTCTTTAAATATAGTGATTTTTATATATTTATATATTTATATTAATATAACTGTATAATATGTATAATAATAATAATAGTAAGGCTTAACGGCTGAAAAGTGTATAAAAAGTGTATAAAAAGTGTAAAATTAGATTTTACACTTTTTCATATTCCTTTGTCCAATTATATAGAGTCGCTCGGGTAACATTCAACATTTCGGCAACCTTAGTATAATTTACTTTATCTTTTTTCTGCAACATTGCCATAAAAATATCTCTAGGACTAAAATCTTTATTTATAGTTATAATCGCTTGTATAGATTTCGTTTCCTTTGCACTTACCTTTACCTTTTGCGCTTGTTTTATAAAGTATTTACTTAATTTAAACGATTTTAAGACAGTATCTTTTGAAATCAATACTGGAATACTAACTACTTCAAAATTGTTCATTAAATGTATCAATAACGCAAATCTAGGAATGTAGCTTTTTTGCTTCGGCAACATCGATTTCATATATTCATTTTCTTCGTCTGAATTTTGCATAATAGAAATCTCATTATAAATCTTTTCCCATTCATATTTAGCTTCATCATCAAATTTATAAATATTAGAAATTATTTCTTCATCTTCGTTTTTTCGAATATCTAAATTAATAGCCCGATAAAAAGAACGTACCCAATTGTCGTAATATTGGATTGCAGTGTAGTCCATTTCATTACTGTTGTAAAACTCAATCTTTATTTCAGGACAACATAACAAAATACGGTCTAAAAATCCATTACTTTTATTCTCTTCGGTACTGAAACTCTCTAGTATAGCAGGTTGCACACCTCCGAGAATTGGAATAAAAGGCTTTGGCAAATAAGAGTTTCCGCTTTTACGATTCATTGAAACCGCTTTACCACTCCAGGTAGTAAGCCAAAAAGGAAGGTCGGAACCGTTAGAATAACGTGACATATTCTTAACCCATCCATCTAGTTCTTCTCTAAACATTCCCATCGAATTTGGGTTTTTGCAATGAATATCTACTAAGGCCTCAATAGTAATATCGTTTACTATAAACTGTTCATGCTTTGGTTCGTTTTCTGGGTCGCCATTCGACTCTTTCCAAAGTGCATAATTTCGTGGATAACTTGCAATTAGTTTCGAGTTAATCTTTTCAAACGGACGTGTCGCCATGGATATGCTAGGGGTTTTGCCAACTCCAGCGGAACCAACACAAGCAATCCAAATGTTAGCAAATTCAATCCAGCCTGCTTTCACTTCAATTGCGGACGAGTTGCCAATAACAGTAGAAATTCCCCAAAGTAGAGAACAGCCCATATAGTCGATATTACTATCGAGCGTGGAATTGGCTTCTAAAATATAAGATTGAATCGGCTTAGGAAATATCTCAATTGGAAACTCTGATTTTTTTTCAGGCTGTATTAGTGAGGATATGTTTTGTATCATAATTTTAAATTTTTCAAATAAACATCCGCTATATCTTCCCCATCCAAACAGTCTGAAACTTCAATTTCATTAGAAACTGTAATATTGTATCCGAAACTATTCATTTCTAAAGCCTTATCAAACCACTCTTTATAACATCCTTTATCTGGAAACGCTACAATTTTTCTTAATTTTATATCTGAAACGTATTCAATTTTAAAACCGCTTTTTGAACCCGTAGCCAACCATATACAATTGGGTACAAATATTGACATGATTACAGCCGTCTTTTCGCTTTCAACAATACAGATAGTTTTGATTTTATCCTCTTTAGTCAAATGCAATCCAAATAAACATTGCTTCAAATTATACGGTTGTCGATGCATCCATCTAATAGCAGCTTTTCCATTTTCATCCTTAACACGTTTTCCAGTAGTGAAATTATACTCCATTACTTTACCGCTTCGAACTCTCTCTAGTTGGTCTATTTGCCAAAATATAGTATTGTTTCCTATTCTTGAAAGCAGGTAATTAAACCTCGCTATTTTTATTTTAGATTCCTCAAAAACACTTTTCAAAAAAGTAACAAAATTACAATCATTTGGGTTTAAAAAATGATTTTCAACTAATTTTAAAGAAAGGTAATCTGTTTTTTTTATGATTTCTTCGTGCTTTGGAACGAAAATAAAATCATTTGTTTCTGGTTTTTTATGATAGCCGCAGCTAGATTCTCGGTCGCATCGCATGGCTCCAGATACAAAGTTCCCTGTTTCATTTTCAATGTACTGAACTGCTGTTTTTTTGCCACATCCGAGGCAATTTACTTTTCCTTTTTTTGCAAGTTGGTATTTGAATTGTTTCATTTTATTGGTTTTTATTTGTAATTAAGCCCTCAACATGCGTAATCTCGCTTACCTTCCAATTGTGCCACGCTAACCTAGCATCCAGCGTTGGTCTGCTAATTCCCAATTCTTTCGCGACTTCTTCTTTGGTTTTAAATTGCAAACGTTTAAGAATTTTTTGTGTTGTTTCGTATTTTGTCATGTTAAAATAATTTTTGTTGATTTGTATGGTTTGTTATTCGTTCCATTGCTTTGTTAAAATATTCTTTATCTAACTCACAAGCGGTTAATTCAAAACCGTAATCGTGACAAGCTATTGCTATTGAACCTGAACCTAAATGTGTATCGAGTATTTTGTCTCCAGGCTTTGCGTATTTATCTAATATCCATTTATAAAGTGCTACAGGTTTTTGGGTGGGGTGTATTTTACCTAAGTTGGCTTGACCATTAAAAACAAAACCTTTACTTGTTACGTTAAAAGAACTATAAGCATATTCATATCTACTAAAAGTTACATCTTCAGAATAACATTTATCCCAAATAATAAAAGATTTAGTTGGTGGCATTATAAAATAATTAGCACCCCAAATAATTTGATTTTTTGATACTCTAAATAACTGTTTAAAGTATTCTTGAGTTGGNATTTCGTTATCCCAAATTGCTTTTTTGTGACCGCTGTGTTTCATTCCTTTTCTCCTGCCTATGCTTTCATTTATACCTATCCCATAAGGCGGATCAACTATAGCTAAATCAAAATAATTATCTGGATACCTTGCCATAAGAACCATATTGTCCTCGTTTGTAATTGTAAGCATATTTATATTTTATTAAAAATTCTTCTTACTAAATAACCTCTAACAATTGAAACTGTAAAAAATACAGCTGTTATTATTAAATTTTGCTTGAAACTTACAGGAATTCCCATAAGCGGATATAATACTATTTGAATTAATATTGATGTTACAAGCCCAATTGTAGTTTGTACTACACTCTCAATTATCGATTGTTTTTTTGACTGATTCATAGTGAATTAATTTGTTTCTCTAACCATTTTACCCTTGGTTTTATATCTCCATATTTCCAATAATAAGCCGAATCTAGATTTTTAAAAGCAGGAATACTTGAAAATGTACTTGGTCTATTGTCAGAAATATAAGACAATAAAGTATCAAATTCGTTTTCGGTTATTAATTCACAATGGTGCATCCATGCAGCCCAATAGCACAAGCCACCGTTAAAACATTGTTGGTTGTCGAGCATTAATTGTAAAAGTTGTTTTGTTGTTTTCATTGTAAAATTCTTTACATTATTATCGGTTAAAAAACCCGTATCTTTTACGGGTTTAGCAAATATACTAAATGTTTTTCAATTTGCGTTTGGAATGATTCTAAATTACAGGCTAAAATATAAACGCCTCCTAAAGATTCAAGTTTTTGCTGAATTTTTATTTGGTCAGAACTTTGCGAACCTGTGGAATTTTTAACCTCAACCATAATCGCTTTGCCGTTTGGAAGCCAAATAATCAAATCTGCGATTCCTTTAACCATTCCAAGTTGGGTCATTTGCGAAATTATACGAGGGTCTCCAGTTGATGAGCCGTTGGGTACTGAATGAATTATGCAATTTCTATAATTGTTATTAAACCAAATAAAAATCTGTTGTTGTATTAAACTTTCGCTTTCGTTTCTCATAATATTTTTCTAATTGGTTTTTAATCCGGTTAACTACCCATGCCTTAGTTCTCATTACTCCGTATTCTAATTCCGAATTCTGAATAATCATGTACGGTACTTTAATTATATTTCTAATACTCATTTCAAATTTTCCGTTATTCACGGTGTTAATGAAGCACCCCTCTGTAACGTTATGGTAGAAAAAAAGGTCTAAAATTTGTGATTGTAATACCCTCCAAGCAAAATTCCTATCCTTCCCCAATCGTTTCGCATATTGCACAATTTTGTTTCCATCGGGCAAAGGTACTGAATCAATTAACTTCGCAACTTCCCCCGATACCGTTATCACCTTCCTAACGTCGGGAAGTTGATACCCACAATTAGAACATTCCAATAAATTCTTTGCGTGAATATAACCGCATCCATCACATTGCTTTACATTCTCTAAAGCTTCTTTTTTTGCTTTTGGTTTGGAATCTGTACCGTAAAAAATAGGAATCCAATCGATCTCGTCCGACCATTTTCCAAAGGCTTCGACATTTCCGCCTCCGTCTATCAGGGTAAAGTATGGTTTATAAACCGATTCACACGGACGACCACCACGACCAACGCATTGCAGGAAAAGCGCAAGTGACAAAGTAGCTCGATTCATAATCACGCATTCAACTGACGGCTCATCAAATCCCGTTGTAAATACAGACACGTTGCACAATATTGCATTTGGCGTATTCTTAAACCAATCCAAAACTTTCTTTCGATTTTCAGAATCATTAACCGAATCAAATATTTTTACGTTTGAAATTCCAGCATCAATAAAAGCGTTATAAACAAGTAAGTTCATTTTTGCGCTAGAGTTGAAAATAATCGTTTTTTTGTCGAAAGCAATTTCTTTGTAGTTTTTTACAACATCAAAAATCCCCTTTTCAATTTGCTCATCTTGGTCATCAAAGTCTCCTGTTTTTGCATCGACTTTTAATTTTGAACGATCCAGCGAACCAGTTGTATAAACTAATTCTTTTACTAATTTCCCATCTTGGATTAAGTCCGTGATTCCACGACCAATAATAATATCTTCGTAAATTTCTGACAGCGTGAAATTTCTTGTGTACTCAAAAGTTTCAATATTGCAGCACGTTTCTATATTGTCATAAATAGTTCCGCACCTTGCACATTTTGTAAAATTGATTTTTTTTAGTACCGCTGGAGTTGCTGTAACTCCTAAAATTTTAGCGTCTGGATAGTATTCGAAAATTTCTTGATGCATTAAAATATGGCACTCATCTACTATAATCAAGCCTACATCTTTCAAAAAACTGTCATCATTTTGCAAACGTTTTTTTAAAGTTTGAATCATTGCAACGTATGCGTTTGATAAATGGTTGAGACTTTTTTTTTGCGCAATTACCGTTTCAACCGTAACCCCGATAGTTCGTAAAGTCGTTACTGTTTGATTTATTAACTCTTCTCGGTGCGCTACAATCAAAACTTTTTTTCCTGTTTGCTTTATAAATTGTTTTGATAGGAATGAAAACACGGCAGTTTTGCCACCACCCGTAGG
>JGI25920J50251_10000072_pt1 | contig 27921 bp, 26 predicted proteins | sample LauGreBMM110DCMD_2_FD_50251 | JGI IMG/M metagenome (IMG submission 50251) | reverse complement strand
CTCTACAATTGTATTATCATCAAATACCTCATTTTCCTCCGTGTACATTTGTTGAACGCCTGTGTCATCTTTTTTCAACATAATATTACAAATTCCAGCAGTAGGATCATATGGGTCTGATGGATAAAATTGAACAGGATAATAATCGTCGGGTTTTTTTCCATCGGTTGAACTTACCGTTGGAAGAACGTCATTTATAACGTCTTGACACGGATTAATATACCCGTCACGGCTTTCACTAAATCCGCATCTTAGAACAATTGTTTTATACTCATTTATTTGCGCAACAGATGCGGCTTGTAGTCCATCTTGAAATATTGGGGTGACTTCATCCAATCCCGTTTTAGACTTCTTTGTTGTTACTAAGAAATCAATAGTATTGTAGTAAGCGGGTTTCCATTTGAAAGAATATTCCCATGTTACTTTTGATAATTTTCCTGCCTTGCCAATCTCATCAGCGCCAACACCCATATTAGCCGGTGTAAATATAAGACCATCAGTATTGTATTCAAATAGTCCATCTTTGTCTCTAGTCAAAATTGTATTGCATGCATCAAATATATTTTGACTNGGATTCCATGGATAAAACTGTTTTGATGCTATTCTAATTGGACTAACNGCCTCATCCTTTACCACTGATTTTGGTTCTATTAATTTAACAATGTGTTTCAACAAAGGCAATCGGTATTTTGATTTCAATTCATCCTTAGTCTTTGGAATAAAACCTAGAGGTCTAACATCCTTTTTATCAATATAATAAATATCAAACGCTGCATACAGGTTAATAAACTTTCCAAATTTATCATGAAGAATAATTTCACCATCAATCAACGTGTTGAATATTTCTTTTTTATCGGTTTCTGCTCCAGTAAATAAAACATTCATATTTGTATTTATTAAATAAATTTTGCCCTTTCCAGAGATGAATAATAAATGTCTTTCACCATCCGCTTTATCTGTTACGGTGTAATCTTTGCGAATGTTGGGTATAATTGTATTATCATTAATAGGAACAATATTATTTATTTGCAAAGTGGTAGATGATGGACCAATAAAATTGCTAGAATAAATTCTTTCGTGTTTTCTTGGGTCATAATTTTCCGCATGAACTAGCTTCATATATTCTTGCAAAATGCCGCGTTGTTCTGGGTATGAAATTGGATAATTTGTCCCTTGTAATCCCATCAATACAAATTTAATTGTTTTGCGAATGGCTATCAATAACAATTCTGGGGAATCGGTCCTTGTTCCTGGACCAATTTTAGAATTATCAACCTCTAACTCAATCTCATAAATTTCTGGGTTTTGAAATACGTTGGATTCACTTGTGGTATATTCCAAAACAGGGTTTCCATTTTCAAATCTAGAGCTTTTTACAATACTCAAATCAACCATAATTGGAATGTCTGGATGCGCAAATGTTACACGATTCAAATATCTAAAACTTTTCTTTGATTTTTCCCAACTATCAATTATACTTGGCACAATTCCGGAGCCTTGCCTTAGTGTATTCTCAACACTATATGACACCCTGAAATTAAAGTCGTCAAAATTAACTGGTCGCACGCGTTCAGCATCTTTATCTTTTCCCTTTGCGAACGGTCCTTTATTAACAAATTCAACCGATGATCCACCCAATGTCATTAGTTTTTTGATATCATTGTGTTTGCAATAGTCTTGAATTTTAGAAAATCATTCAACCGATGATCCACCCAATGTCATTAGTTTTTTGATATCATTGTGTTTGCAATAGTCTTGAATTTTAGAAAATCCTTCTATCTCTGCTCTTATTGGCGACAATTTAAACCGTCCTGATGATGGATCTAAAAACTCATTCTGAATGCGCAGCATATATGATCCTTCTTCATTTGCAGAATTAAATCCAAGAGATTTTAATTTGCGAATCACATTATCAAAATCAATTTTTGTAAGAGGTTTAATTCCTCTGGTTCCAAATTTTACCTCTAATTCATTATTTTTATGAACGTCTTTTACATGCGGGTTATTTCCCAAAAATAGTTTGATTAAATTGTCTAATTGTATTTGTGGCAATTCTTTTGATTGATTTTGGTAGTTGTCTCTTTTTTTATTATATGATGATTCTAAATTTTCGGGTTCTCGTTTAAAAGATGACATAGTTATATATATATCATTACATATTTTTATATTGTTGTAATCAATTTTTAATTTAAACGTATTCAATATCGGTTATATTTGCAAAAACGATTTATTAAAATATAGTTATATTATACATATAAATGCGCGACACTCGTTCTAAAAAAAGAAAAACAATTAAGAAAAGGGGGGGTATGGCAGATAGAATATATGCAACTCGCACAAAAACATATTGTTGTAACNAGAAAACATCTAGTGGAAGTATTCTTGGAGGCGACAATGTTGGAACCGATTGTTATTCAAGTTTAACCGGATTATGTTATCCAACACAAAATAAATTTAGATGTTTTGATTCAAACGGGGAACCGCATTTAGATGAAATTAAAGAAGGCAGAGACAGCGAAGGTAACCGGTATGACGGTAATTGTCAGCATATATCAAGTATTGGGTCAAAAGTCGGGAGGACAATTGCAGCTCCAATTAAAGTTATACCTGGAACAATTGTGAATGCGGCACGAGTTGTTTTGGAGGGTGGTAAAAACAGGCGTTATAAGAAAACTAAAAAGAATGTAAGACGAAATTCGCGAAGACATCGTAGAATTTGAAGTTAAACATTTATATATTCATAATTATTGTTTCATACAAGTCCTTTTTGGTTTTATTTTTAAAATTATCTTTATCATTACAAATATCCAATGCTAATTTTTTGCACAATTCTTGCAATTCTTCCAGTTTATATGAACTAATCGCCTTTAATGGTTTATCAACACTTTCCCATTTAAACAACGTATTGCGATATTTTTCCAATTGTTCATTTGTTGTATTCATTTCATAACAATATTTGAACGCAGATGCATCACTATTTTTCATACAATGCACTACATATATTGGTGATTGCTCATCAAATATTAGCTCAAAACATTTGCGGTTCTGAATAAACATAATATTAATATTACTTGCAATGCATAATGCAATAAATGTTTTCATTCCGATAATTTGTTTATTTGCCAATTCATCTTCCACATCTTCCCGGATGTTTTTAATCTTTTTGGTTTTTAGTTGTTGCTTATTTGCTCGCATTAATTCAATGCATTTGAATTTTTCCGTTTTTTCATTAACAAAACTAGTTGACCCCGGATATTCGTATTTGGAAAACCCATTTTGAATAATAAAATAACACCAAAATAGTGCATCTTTTTCTTTTGGATAAAAAAAATTGTCAATTGCAGATTTTTCTGCGTGGGGTTTTGGGATAATTTTTTCTGCATGCTGTTTTGATGTCACCGTCTTATCTAAAGGTCGGAAATGTTGTTTTGCAAGCAGTTTGCCATTTAACATATAATCCTGTAACTTAGTTAATACATGATTATAATTCTCATTTGTTTGAACGCAGTTTTGTTCGTGTTTTTGTTCATGTTTTTTATATTGATTTTGACGATTTGAAGAGTAACTATTGTGCATATTTGTTGTTATTAGATTTTCCGATATTATCTTTATTATCTTTTGTAAAGTATATATTTTTGAATTCCTCTTTTTGTTTTTCAAGCTCATTCAAGTTGCATTCTTGTGTATTTACATAATTTATATACATTTTCAGATTATTAATCATATCACTTTGAAGTTCGGTTAAATTAATAAAAGTGCCATACTTATTCTCATTTAGCGTAACAGCTCCGTCTTTGCTCAAAATACGCAATATTTCTACTTGGTTAAATTTTGGCATTGATTCAATTTTCTCACGAATTATGTTTAATTCCACAAATTCATTTGACTCTGCAAGCATTTCTATATGCATTATCATGCTTTACTTTTAAATACAAATTTCTTTGTATTATTGTATTTAAATTTATTTATTGTATTTTATTTTTAGTTGGTTAGTCTTCAATAACTAGCTTGGGCTTTGAAGGCTCTTTGGGCATAGTATAATCTTTCTTGGGTTCAACCAACTCTGCAATAATACTAACATATTTATCATTCAACTCAAAGCGTTGTCCAATTACACGCGCAGTGAATTTATTTCCTTCTTCTATCGTAGCAAAATGCTGAACCATGTAGTGATGGTCTCTTGTAACAAACACCACAATTGGAGAAGGTATTTCATCTGAACTTTCTGCGCGAATTCCAGCCTTTGTTATATTTTTTGCAATACATTGAATCAACATTCCTTCCACCGGACAGCATATTCGGCACTCAAACACAACTTCAAATCCAATGTTTGTTCCCTTGATCAATCCACTAGAATATGTTATAATTTTACAAGAACCAACTTTAATAAACCCTTCTACAACACATTTTCCTTCATAATTCTCTATAATAAATCTTTCAATGGTCTGTTGAATATTTTTCCCGATATTAACCATTTGCAATGCTATACTGCGCGTGATTAGCGAACGGGTGTATATGTTGTTTTCAACATTTTGCTTCTTTTTATATTTCGGTTTTTGAAAAGTTGCAACAGTCTCCATTAATATATATATATAATAATTATCTTTTTATTTACATTTCAATTTTAAATTAATTAAGTTATAAATGCTATAATTTAATTACATGCGATTTGACCAATATTTGAAGAATATCAATTTATTATATTTTCAATTCCTTTTTTGATAGCATTGCATTTTCATAGTCAAAAAACCAGAGTTTATTATTCCTTTTACTCTTATTGTAATACCTAAATAAAAACTCTTGCAATGAACATAATTCGGATTGAACTAATCCTTTAATGCTTCCTTGGGTATATTTATCAAATAATTCCTGCCCAAACAATTCTATTAGAATTTGAATTTTCTTTGTTTTGCTTGCTTCATCACATCTAGCACCGGTATTTCGCTTGGCTTCCATATCTTTCACTTTAAATACCAGATATCTATTTTTTTGATCTTGTCCAATAAACCCAATCATGTTATTCAGCTCATAATGAATATAATCCATCTTAGAAACTGTTTCCATTGCAACTTCTCTCTCATCTTCGGATTCGGCTTGGACCCATTTTTTGTTTTTCATTAACATTACGTGGATTTTATCCCCCGAAAATAAAATCATGCTCGTTAATCGTGCCGTTTTAATAATTTTTTTATCTAAATATTTTTTAATATAGTATTCAAATGTATTTTCCTCAAACATATCAAACGAATATATATAATTGATTAATTGCAGTTTTTCGTGGTATAACAACATATCAACCAAATGTTCAACTAAAAATTCCAATGCATCTGGAGATGTAATTATTCCGTTCTTTATTAATTTTTTCATAGTTACACCGCAATGTTTATACCAATTATCATCTCCTCTGGGAACAGTTTCGCTTGTTCTTGCAAATGACATTGCCAAATCAAAATTGGCTTTCATTTCAATTATAACCGGAGATTCTTCTTCTTTTATTTTTGCCTCTTCAACAATTTCTGCCTTTTTAACTTCTTCTGTGAGCTGAGTTACAGGTGCGGCGCTTGGAGCGCGTTGTGGTCTGGGTTCAACAACTTCTCTCATTAGATCGGTTTTTAATTCAAAATTTACCACGGTGTGTTTGAAATCCAAAGGAACGGACCTCTCAAAAATAGTTGCCCGCGGATTGTTCAATTCGCTTGGTTGAAATAGATAATATTCTCCAATATTCACCAGATGGCCAGTTCTACCATATTTATCAGTAATGGATTCCGTTGCATCTTCTATGAGTTGTGTTAAAGCCGCGTATATTTGGACAATTGGATATGATTTTGGAGTGTTTATGCGACGAATTAAATCAGCCTTTTTGAAGAAAAATTTGCCGTCTATCTTATCATTAAATAATTGTCTTATTTTTTGGAATATTTTTTCAGAATTCATCATGATAAATGTTTCATTATATGTATCTTCTCTCGTATTGTCATCATCTATTTGTTTATCTGGATAGCATTTATATTCACAATCTGCCATGTAATCGCATGCAGCTGAATATGGTATATCCCCTACTTTAAAATCGGTTAAAACCATTCCATTTGATAACACCTGTTTTACCTTTTTTGTCGTCTCTTTCTCAATATTTTCCTGAGTGAAATTTGTTTGATCGTGATTAATTATACAATCAACAGACGTTTCTTTTAATACACGACTAACTCTCCCCATTTGAAGAGCTTTATATTCTGCCACTCTATATACGTATAAATCAGCGGCCTCCTCTTCATTATTTTCCAATATTGTTCCATATATGAATATTTGCACATTGCGATCTTCAAAATTCAAACTTTTATGACTAAAATTACGAACGCCTCTACCAATAATTTGTTCTATTCTATTCATGTTATACCAGGGATCAATAATATGGACTTGTCTTAAAAACTTGAAATCAACTCCTTCTGATCCTGCTTGAGAAATCAAAACTATTTTTATTTTATGTCCATCTTTATTGTCATCATTTGTAATAGCTTTAATCTCATAATCATTGTTTGGTGATATTCTTGGGTCGCCGGTAATCATAATGTATTTTGCTGGCATAAAACTATCCTTCTTATTCTTTCGTGGTTTCAATGTTCTAGAATCAACTAATTCTGTTGGAGGTGTTTTGAATAATGATTTAGCCCCATCGCCATATCTTGAAAACCCCATTTCTTCCAATGCAAGCGCCAGTGGGATTAAACCACCATCAATATACTGGGAGTAAATTAATACGATTCCGTCTGCAACATGTCCATCGGCAGAGACAATATTTTTACAAATTGAGTTGAACTTTGAACTGTAGTTTCCAATTTTATCTGGGGAGAAGATTTTATCATTTTTATCTATTAACCATTTTTTATATTCAAATGACCCCTTTTCTGGCGGGCTTTTGCTGTCAATAAAATCCATTGTGCGTTCCAATCCTCTCTTTCCAGTTAAATCATTTGCATTAATAAATATTTGAGGGCTGCCGCTGCTACTAGTGCTGTCAGGATCGCCACCATTGTATGAAGTTAATGATTTTTCACTAGATGGTTTTTTTGTTAATTCAATCGCTAAACGCGGTTCTACACTGGATTCCAATTGTTCAGAGTTTTTAAATACAGGTAGTGTGGGTTTTGGTCCAGGTTTTGGCGCTAAAACAGATTCTGAATCGGATAAACTTTCAATTGGTTCAATGTTTTCCACCGCATATTCCAATCCTTCCATCGGATAAACAATATTCAATGCTTCCAGTGGTATTTGCAATAATGTATATCCAAATGACTCCATATTATCAAAGCTAGGCATATCTCTAACAATTCCCGTTTTCGTTGTTATGCTTATTTTTTTTTTCCTTAAACTATCAATTACAAACTGATATCCCATAGATTGATATTTTCCAATATCTGTTAAATAAATGGTTGATTTCAGAATATTAATTGTGTCTTCGTCTTTTATTTTCTTCCCATTCATTTGATATTTTGGATAGCGAATGTCATCCAACGTTGATTTTGGAGAAAAGACGGAAGGATAAACTCGGAAAGGAAACGTATATGGATTTTCACCTCTTACAAACGATACATATCCGGTTGCTTTTCTTATCAATAATTCCTTTCCTTCTTCTTCACCATTGGGTCCTTTCTTGAAATTTCCATCCTTATCAAAAACGTCCTTTATCTCAACAGTTGCGCGTCTATCATTCAAATTCATCAAATTTAACAACCAGATAATTTCCTTGTAACTATTATACATTGGTGTCGCAGATAACAACAATAAACGCAAATTTGACGCGGATTTAACCAAATCTAATAATTGTAATGCCACTTTTTTATTTTTATTCTCTTCAGCAATTCGTATATTATGAATCTCGTCTATTACAATTAATCTATTATCAAATTCATATTTTAAATTGCGAATCATTTTTAGTTGCTTGTCGGCTTCATCCTTGAAAGCGCCTTTTACTTCCTTTACTTTTTCAATGTAGTTGGCAAATTCAATGTATCCTAAAAATAAATAGGATGCGTTTATAATGCCTTTTACCTGGCTTATAACTTTTTCTTTTGTAAGACCCTTCATGTTCATGGGATTAATTTCTTTCAAATACTTATTTCCAGTTGCGCCTTTAAGATTCCACAATCCATCAACTTGTTTTAGTTTTCTCTCATCAAACATCTGCAACCTAAAATTGTCTTGAACATTTGGTGATGCAACAATAATAATTTGTTTTGTGATCCCCATTTGTTTCAAATAATCTCGTTGTTCCTCACACACACCAATTGCACTTGATGTTTTGCCCGACCCCAATCCATGGTAGAGCAAAAGACTATTATAAGGAGTTTGAAAAGAGAGAAAATTGCGCACAAAGGCTTGTTGAGGCGCCAACTCAAACTCCGCATTTGCTAAAAGGTTTGATTGTTCCTCAATATCATAAATTTTTCCATCATATCTAGTATCATTAAACTCCTTTTTTTCTGCAATTTTAACAATAAAGTTCGGATCATTTAAACTAGGATACAGAAAATCGTCCTCTTCGGGGTGTCGCGACAATTCTTTTCTCTCTAACAGCTCCTTTTTTAACAAGAATTTATTGCACTTTTTATCATATTTATTCTCAGAAGCACCACATTCATTCATCTCAAACTCTTCCTTTAATTCCTCCAATGTTTCATCTTTTTTCTCTTCCTGAACAGCTTCGTCGATTGTAATTTTTTTTGATAATTTTTTTGGTTTTGCTAATTTTAAAATTCCTGTAGTTTTTGGTTGTTGTGATTGCATTATTATATATTATGAATATAATCTATATTCTTGTAACACTTTATTTATATTTGTTATTATTTGCTTCTTTTCTAAATTATACGGTCTGATTGACTCTAAACACTCGTCAATCGTTTTCCATTCTAGTTTGCTAACCTCTGTTTTTTGATAATTTTGCAAAATATCAATAGTTTCATTCATATAAGCTAAAAAATACTTGTGTTTATAAGATTTGTGGTTTGAACCAATAAATATTTCTTCAAACGGTAACAAATTATCTACAACTTTGATTTTTTTACTACAATACCCAGTTTCCTCTTCAAATTCTCTTAATGCACATTCTAAATCTTTTTCCTGAAAATTGCGTCGTCCTTTTGGGAATTCCCACTCCGTCTCTATCCACGATGTTTTACTATTTTGTATTATATCATCAAGAGTAACCTTTTCAGTATTAATTTGAATTCCATTTTTTATAATATCAAATTTTTTGGATGACGCAACTTCTTCACCTCTATATTGTATTCCGTTATTTTCACCCCATAACATCTTCCACAAAGTTTCAAATGACTCAGTTTTTAATCGCTCTTTTTCACAAAGTGACATTTCATCTACACTTTTTTGTATTTGTTCCACATTATACGATGAATATTTTCCTCTAATAAGATCTATGTAACCGAAACTGTCTTTGCGGCGTATCATTAAGTACTGTATTCCTTGGTCACTTGGTCTAAATAAAATAATTCCATAACTGGTTATAGGTAATTTACATTGATGAAACACGTGTCCATGTTTTCCACAATTATTGCATATGTTTGTTTTATTCATTAAATATACGACTAATAGTATAATGGTTAATATGTTTAAACAATTATCTTTTAATATATAATTTATTCAAATGGGATTAGATTCAAAAGTATGGGGGCCACATTATTGGTTTTTTTTGCACACAGTTGCAATGTGTTATCCACATAGGCCAAATACTATTACAAAGAAAAAGTATTACGAATTTGTTCATAACATACCGCTATTTATTCCTATAGAAAGCATGGCAACTTATTTTAGCCAACTTCTAGATCAATATCCAGTGTCACCTTATTTAGACTCCCGCGATGCATTTATACGATGGATGCATTTTATACACAATAAGATAAATCAGCGCCTAGAAAAACCATCTATATCATTAAGCAAATTTTACGAAAATTATTACGAACAATATAAGCCGAATGATTTGAAAATGCGAGAATATTATAAAATGCGGAGCAAAATAATATACTTTATTATTGTTGCGCTATTTATTGGTGGTATAGTTTATTTATACAATGAATGAATTATACAATTGGATAAAATCTGAGAATAAATAATAATCTAAACCTATTTTAAGACTAATAAATGACAAAAATTAAAGGAGGAAAAGCAATCGCATCTGGGGGGTTTGGATGCGTTTTTAGCCCGGCGTTAAAATGCGACGGAAAAAAAAGAACTGATGATAATATTTCCAAATTAATGAAAATAAAATATGCAAAAAACGAATTTAAAGACATTCAAAGATTCAAGGGATTATTAGACAATATACCAAAGTATGATGATTATTTTTTAATAAATGGGTTTTCACTATGCAAACCCGATAAGCTTGATGACGAGGACCGTGATAATTTTGATAAGAAATGCAAGGCTATGAAAAAAATGGACATTACTGCATCCAATGTTAATTCATCTCTTGACAAGCTGATGGCGCTCAATATGCCATATGGCGGCATTGATGTTGGCGAATATATTGAAACTCATAAAATGGACTACCAAAAGATGCGTCAAATGAATGTTTCACTCATTCAACTTCTGAAAAAGGGTATCCTACCAATGAATCAACGAGAGATATTTCACTGCGATATTAAGGATTCAAATATTTTGGTGAAAGAAGAAGAAGGCGGAGCCGTAAAAACTCGTTTAATAGATTGGGGATTATCTACAACATATAAATCCGGTGAAAATATTCCCAAACCTTTGACAAATAGACCATTTCAATTTAACGTCCCTTTTTCTGTTGTTCTATTCAATGATACACTAACTAAAATGTATAATGAATTTTTGAAAAAGAATCCAGAACCAAGCTTTTTTATGGTGCGTTCATTTGCAATCAATTACATCATTACATGGGTAAATAAACGCGGACCTGGACATTTAAAAGCGCTCAATAGTATTTTCAAAATATTATTTGAACGCGGTTTAATTAATATTGAAACCCAATTTAAAGATGACTTGATAGAATTTGATTACACTTTTTATTTTATTTTTGAATATGTTTCATATGTGCTGTTTAAATTCACAAAAAACAACAATTTTGAGAAAATGGAATATTTTACTCAAGTATTTATTAAAAATTTAGATGTATGGGGATTTGTCATGACATATTTGCCCATTTTAGAGTATTTGAATGGGTATTATAGTAAATTGTGCAATTGCGAATTGCTTATTATTGAGAAAATAAGAGAAATGATTTTATACATTATTGAGTGCAGTTATGTTCCAATTGATGTTGATAAAATTGTTGAAAAATTGGAGGATTTGAATGAATTGTTTTTGTGCGCCGAAAAGAAATCCGCCACCAAATTTGAAGAAAAACGGGGCACTTCTAGCACCACAAATTCTCAACAAAAATCAAAATCAAAGTCAAAATCTAAATCTAAATCTAATTCTAATTCTAATTCTAAAACTAAAAAATCTTCCCAAAAACTTAAATCCAGCTCCAAAAATAAAACATCAAAAAATAATTAGGCTTATATTTTAATAAATGTATAATATATATTATTAAAATATGTTATCACCATCTACACCAAGATCACAATCTACCCCAAGAGCTCCTCCTCCAACAAGGGCGAATTCTATAGTATCAGACGACGAAGACGAAGAAAATGGCAATCGCGCATCAAAACAATCACAATCACAAGGGCCAGACGCCTCTACAACTTCTGGTAAATTAGAAGACGACCCATACTATAAAAAACTTATGGGGTGTTCATGTGCAAAAACATCTGATGCTAAAGGCGTTCCTACAATTTCTAGAACAGGCGAAGGATCAATCAACGGAATACCTCCCACCAGTTCAAGTGACAGTTCTTCTGGAAAATGCATAACAAGTCCTCCAACCAATGGAAATATTACATTTAATAATTTTCCTTCTGGAAATAATATTAAAAAAACATATATTGATTATGGAATTGGACTTACAATGCCAAATGGGGATAAATATACCAATAGATGTTTTATATTATCATTGGCTCATATATTAGGCATTGATGTTTGTGAATTTTATGGAAATATCATAAAAATATTGCAAGATAATCCAATATTGCCTGGGATGGAAGAATTGAAAAATTTAACGGATGAAGAATTAAAAGAACATTCTGAAGATTCTACAAAATATCCAGACGCGGCAGATAGAGAGAAGGCAACAAATTTATTAAATTATAGAAAAGAAAAGGCAATAATATTATCAAGCGGAGTTAGAGGACGCCCAGATTTTATAGATGGTTCATTGTTATTAAAATATATCAAATTTGGAAATTTATTGCCACGTGGTCTTATTCTACTTCTAACTGAAAATTATTCATTTGACAACAATTCCCGTATAAATCCGGGAGATGTTCAAGGATTTGGCGTTTATGTTAATGCTATTGGGATTAATAAACCAACATTAGACACGCCAATAATTTATAATTTGGGGGAAACCCATTATGTTGTGGGAAATGAACAGGTAACACCTGAAATACTCAATTCAATAATATCTCATACAACTAATATTACACAATTAAATAGTAATGCACCTTTTACATATACACAACAGCCTCAGACGGCTGGTTCTAAATCTAGAAAAACAAAGAAATCTAGAAAAACTAGAAAAACTAGAAAAATAACGAAAAAAAGAAAAACAACGAAAAAAAGAAAAACAACGAAAAAAAGAAAAACTAGAAGAAAATAAATTACTAAAATTTATAAAGAAGATAACACATAATTAATTATAATCTTGCATTATATTAATTATGAAACTAGAATTATTAATATTTGGCATAACTGCCTTCTTTATTTACAATACTTATTATGATGGCAAATATGTGAAATTAATAATAAAAAATAAAAAATATTTTCAAATCGCATTTTTCGCCTTTTTAGGTATCGTCTTTTATCTCATGGTAAAACGAAATCCAGCTAGATGCAAAAATATTCTGCTTCATGCAAATAATGTTGTTAAATATATGCCGATTGATAAATCATCCATGGACATGCTTACTCCATTGATAGACTTTACGACAACATCTAGCAATTCAAGTTTTATGGGCGATTTAAACAATGAAAATGACGCGGGATCGGGTAATTCTACCGCGGGCACAATGAATGCAGAAAAACGCATATTACAATCTGGTGGTAAGAGCACAAAACGTTCTGTAAGTGAAACAAAAAAGAAATATGTGGCTTCTAATCAAGGATGGAAATGCGGTGATTGCAGCACGCAATTAAATGCCTGGTTTGAAGTAGATCACATTAAGCGTCTTGAATATGGGGGAACAAATGAAGTCACTAATTTAGTCGCTTTGTGCAGAGACTGTCATGGCAAAAAAACAGCCATGGAAAATATGTGATGATTCAACATTCTCCAAGACATCGTTGTTTTTGCAATACTTTACAAAAGTATTTTATATAATATTATTATATCATGAACATTCCAAAAGCTACTGCAATTCCAATACTTGAACCTATAAAAACAGACTCTTTTAAAATGGATGATGATTTTTTTAAGAAAATAAAAACCCCGCTCATATATGGGACTTTTGGCATTGTATTATTTGCTTTAATTTGCATAATTATTGGATTAATATATTCAAAGGGTGGATTGTCCGATTCGGGACAATTAACACCAGAACAACATGCAACAACATGGATAATTATAGCATTTATATCAGCAATTCTATTAATTGTTTTCATGGTCATACCAAATTATAAAGAGCTTTTGAATTTTTTAGGTAAATTAAAATTTGTATTGTTACTCGTTGCATATATTATTGGCCTTATAATACTATATAGGTCTGTTCCATCTGGCATTGTAAATGCATATGCTTTTCTATTTTTTCCAATAACCATGTTAATCGGGATTTATTTATTTTATTTAGCAATGGAAAAAGGCCAATTATATGGATTTGACTTGAACTATGAACGCGTTAAGTATGCGCTTATATTTTTTTGTTTGATAGCATTTATGTTGGTATTATATATAGTTGATCCCGGTGGATATTTAAAAACATACTTTGGCCCTTCATTACTCATTACAATCTTATTAGTTGTTTTTGGATTTCTGTATTTATTGACACTGATGACACTTCCCTCAATTAAACAAGGGCAAGGACAAGGTAACTCTTCTGGAGAACAAGGAGGTTTTTTCAAAGGTCTTTCCAAAACGGCGTTGTTTAGCGGGGTCGCGTTTATTATATTTTTAATCGTAGTTGTCTCTGGTATATTAGCTTATCCCGGCGGTTTTACTAAAGGAACAAACGTAGCGGGAAGCGATAAAACTAATACGGTTTCTCTCATTGCTATTTTGGTCATAGTAGTTTTTGTTCTGTGGATATTATTCTTCGGCATTCTTTCATTCTCAAATATAAAACTTCGTGATAGCGATGGAGATATTGATAAAAGTATGTCAAATATTTTAAGTATTGCGCGCCAGGTTTTCATGTTACTATTTGGGCTAGTTTTTTCTGGATTACTTATTTACTGGTTAGTAACTGGAGTTGAAGGTCTATCAAGTAAATCTGGTATTATATCTTTTATATTAAATGCATTAATTATTGTTACTGTATTGGGGCTGGTATTTAAATTAATAACTGGTGGAACATATTATAAAAAGAGCGCAATATTTAGACTTGTCGTGAATACTTTATTTTATATACCATGCGTTCTTGTTGGTATAATTGACAGCATTATTAGTATATTCGGTCTTGGAGTTCCATCTGCAAAAACTGGCGAGTCTATATTATCGGCAACAAAAAAAACTCCTTATTCCTATTACATTCTATTATTCTTAATTATTTTATTGTATGCTGTGTATTATTTTATTGCACCCCAACTTCAAACAAATATGGCAAAGCAAGGGGGGACAATATTAGTAAATGCTCCAATGTATTCAAACACTGAAAATGTAATTGGAACATATGACAGCTTGAATGGAACAAATGCGGACACAAATCCATACGATTATCAATATGCAATTTCATTTTGGGTTTTTATTGACGCAGTTAGTCCAAGTGCAAGTTCGTCTCTAGAAAAATATACATCTTTATTAAATTATGGTGATAAACCAAATGTTCTTTATAATGCCAGTGAAAATACTCTTATGATTACAATGCTGAATACAGGCGAGCCAGCAATTGGAAGTGTCAGCAGATTAAAAAATCCGCAAGAACTAGATACAAACGGCAATATTATTATTTATAAAATGTCCAATGTTTTGTTACAAAAATGGAACAATATTATTATTAATTACAATGGTGGAACCCTGGATATTTTTTATAATGGCAAGCTAGTAAAATCTGTTAATGAAGTTGTCCCAAAAATGTCAAAAGATGTTCTGACAGTCGGGTCAAATAATGGCGTAAATGGTGGAATATGCAATGTTAATTATTTCAATACAAATCTAAGCGCGTCGCAAGTGTATTACTTGTATGACACTGTAAAAGATAAAACTCCTCCAGTTGCTAGCTCGTCAAGAGAATCTATAGTAAAAGATGTGTTGGCTGGTGCGAATATTAAATCAAACCCCCCAGTAATAACAATTCCCATTACGATTGATGTAAAATCGCAAGCTTCTAGCCAAGAAGCCGTGCCAGACCAGCCACCTGAAAAGGGCGATCCTAACAAACCTTTTACAGATTACTTGTCGTTTAAATGGTTTGCTGTTGCAAATAATGACAATTTTAATGGGTTATAAGTTTGCTTTGGGGTGCGATTCCTTATTAGAAAAATGAAAAATGATAATATATTAAAATGAATATGAACATTCATTTTAATAAAATTTCTATTAGTATATTATATTATGGACATTAAGAATATTCTTCTTGTAGTTATCATTATCGTATTGCTGTATATAGTGATTCGCTACGTTTTTTCAGATGTAAATACTTTAACAAGTCTTAACTCGGGAACAATGCTTCAAAAAATCACTGCTAGTAGTTTAGCCACCGGGAGTGTATCAAACTCAAGCAATTTCACATATTCCATATGGTTTTATATCAATGACTGGAATTACAAATATGGCGAACCTAAGGTCTTATTTGGTCGCATGGGGCAATTAAGCAATAGCGCCGGTGTAACCATGGCAAGTATTTCACAAAGTGAGCCATGCCCTGCCGTAATTTTAGGAGCAATTGAAAATAATTTGTCTATTGCATTAACTTGCTTTCCCGGAACTGAGTCTGCTTTAACAAACGATGATACTACAATTGCAAATGGTTCGGTTGTGCATACATGCAATGTTAGTAACGTTCCCATTCAAAAGTGGGTTAATTTATTAGTCAGCACATATGGAAGAACACTAGATGTTTATCTAGATGGAAAATTAGTAAAAACATGCGTATTACCCGGGGTTGCAAAGATTAATCAAGATGCGGATGTGTATGTCACACCAAGCGGCGGATTTGCGGGATGGACTGCAAAATTCCAATATTATCCCAACTCAACTGACCCACAAACTGCTTGGAATATTTATCAAAAAGGATATGGCGCGAGTTGGCTATCTAATATTTTTGGAAATTATCAAATTAAGGTGGCTTTTTCGGATAACGGAAATGAAACCAGTAGTTTTACATTCTAAATGGGGTTTTTCTTATATAATATATATATATGGATAACAGTAATTTTTCAACACAAAGTACTGGAAGAGGAAGTGGAATCAAGGATTTCATGAATTCCAGTAGTTTAGTCGCAAGAATATCATTTTTATTATTAGTCATTATTATATTTGTTATAGTTCTTCAGTTCTCTATATCAATTCTAGCATGGTTTTTCGGTCCAAGTAATTCACCAAAATTAATAAATGGTATGGTTGATGCAAAACAAATGTTGGTCATTCCCCAAGACCCTTCTTCCTCCGGAGCTAAGCCAATTATTCGTTCTGTAAATGGACCAAATGGGATTGAATTTACGTGGTCTGTATGGGTCTTTATTGATGACACACAATCATCTCAATATCGCCACATTTTCAGCAAAGGCAACGCCAATATTGTCCCCGAAACTGGATTAAATTTCCCAAATAATGCACCTGGTTTGTATATTGTTCCAAATACAAATGCAATAAAAGTTATCATGAACACATACAATGACATCAATGAAGAGGTTGTTATTAATGATATCCCTTTGAATAAGTGGCTCAATGTTATTATTAGATGTAAAAATACCACATTAGATATTTACATAAACGGAACAATCACGAAAAGTTTGGAATTATCTGGTGTTCCAAAGCAAAATTATGGAGATGTTTATGTTGGTATGAATGGTGGATTTTCTGGTTATGTCAGCAATCTATGGTATTATGATTATTCGCTTGGAACCGCATCTATATATAACTTGGTGAAAAACGGACCAAATACCAAAATGGTTGGGTCTTCTGCAATGAGCATGAAGAATCCCAATTATTTGTCTGTCAGATGGTTTTTTGCTGGCGCGGGAGATCAGTTTAACCCTTTGGGAACGGGTAAAGTATAATCAAGTTACATCTTTTGGAATTATTTCCATTTTATTTTAGAAATATGTATTAGTTCTTCTGGTGTTACACCCTTTGCTTGGTTTTTTTGTAATTTTTTCTTATGCCATTTAACAAATGCTTCTATAAATATTTTTTGTGTAGGGAAAACAGATAATACATCCTTTCTTACTCTTTTCCACAAAGATACAACACGCTTTGAATCTTGAAATTGTTGAAAGGTTCGTATCAAACCAATTGCTTCATCCTCTATTTCTTCAATATCTTCTAAATAAATTGCTTCATAAAATTCATTTACCTCTTCTTTCATCCATTCATATTGAATTAATTTGTTTCCATTTACTGCATGCGTTTTTTTTTCAGCGGTCATGGTTCTATAATTTTTAATAGACACCCAATCTGGTATTTGAATTGCCATAATATATTATAATAATATATATAATAATTCGGCATTTGAAATGTTAAAAGGTGTAAAACGCTCATTTTAGTGGAAAAAAAATAAAATTACACACGTTATCCAGAGATAACACGTGTAAAAAATGTTTCTGAATTAATATATAAATTTCAAAAGTTTTTATGCGTTATCTGAAATAACCTTTATAATATTCTTTTATACAATTCCTATCACCGCGCCAACTACACTCCACCACATAGGACTATAATCCATATCACAAGACTTCCCAAAAGGCAAGCGCCAATAACAGGTTTATAAAAATCCCCTTCATTGTTCGGCCATTCCTCAGTCTGGTTTGTTGTGCCTGCAACCGAGGAGGTATTAGCACAATACATCCTCGCAGTTGCGTCCCGAGTTGAATAATGCAAGTTTTTACCGTAGTGGCGTTTCTTACTGTAGTGGCGGGAAATGACTATAGGCAGACCATTTCCCGGCACCAAAATGCATAGCATGCAGACAACCAGCAAACAATTAATCATTATTCCGACGTGTTTTATATAATTAAAAAACTTTGTTGAAAAAGATTTCAATTTTTTTTAGATTAAGGTGTGTAAATTTAACACAAAAAATATTTACAATACACAATGAAAGATTACACCGCTTTCCCTCATTTTAATAATTTAACAGGGCGTTTTAAATGAGAAAAGGTGGTAATAAATCCGTTTCAGTTTGTATTAATATTATTTTATATGTTTGTATATAAAATAACATGTCTTGTTTGGGACCAAATTATAATCCACAACCAACTAGAGAATGGAGTCGGTTTGAAAATACATGTGCATATGAAGATAATCCAATAACAATTCAAAATGGCATTGCATATAGGTTGGAAGTCCTTAAAAAGGGTAATATTCTTCAATATAAAAAAAATAGTTCAAATATAACGAAAAAACAACGGTATGCTCAAATAGCTCGTGGTTTATGGACAAATCGCACAACTACTTGGGCAACGCAAACCCAAACTTATACGAATCCAAATACTAATAGTTTAAGACGGTCCAATTTTACAAATTTTAATACGGTTACTCTTGCACCCACATCTGCGCCAATTACGTGCCCTGCTCCGGTATTACCACCTAATAACGTGCTGCCTGTAAATAATGGTATCGCGAGTTCATCTGGTTCGGTTATTCCACCAACTAATAATACTGGAAACACTAACCCAGTTTTGCCACTTGTTCCACCACCCCCTGTTCCTGTTGATCCAATACCCGTTATTATTCCAGATGGCGGAACGCTTATTTGCAATGTCAGTGAAAATATTTGCACTGGCGAAATTTATGGCATTACTGAAAGTCAATTTTGTTATCCAACTACAGATTCTGACGTGCCTGGGCCTATTATTAGTTTGTGTTATAATGATGGTCTGCCCACATATTATCCAAGAACTCGGCGCGTTTTTGCTGCAGGTGGCAATAAATGGCCGCAGGGGGAGAAGTTTATTTTTTCGGCAAATTCAATTGTCCCTGTAAATAATATTGCCAACACATTTCTATTCACACTTTGATTATAAAAATAAAAATAAATATAAATATAATATATATGACAACAAAAAGAAAAAATATAACAAACCAAAAAAATATAACAAAAAAAAGTAGAAGAAATAAAAATAGAAACAAAGAATCAAAAAGTAGAAAACACGCAAAAAAATCATTTAGATATAATAAAAAAAACCTGCGCGGTGGGTTAATATGGTATGATTCGGTTGGGAATAGACTTGAAACCCCTAGACGTGTATCAAATGCGCAAATAAAACCATTTTGGTTGGCATATTTTAATGGCAATTTTACAGACATGCAAAATTTTAAAACAAAAATATTGCAGTTATCTGGACAAAATGATTGCAGCTATTTAGAAAGGAAAATTACGGCATTTTCTGTAACACCTGAAGCTATGCAATATAAATTCTATATATGCTTTATAACAGTATTTTTTAGTTATTTGTCTGAGCTTTTGGAACACACGTGTGAATTATTAGTAAAAGGTGGAAGGGCGGTTCAATTAGCATTGTCTTTAAAGACGCGCTATGATCCTCTTAACAAAAAACAAATTGCATCTACAACATATAATAAAAAATATGAAAGTGATGATATAGACATTCTCATATTACCCTATTCAAAAGATGTCAGGGATTCTCAATTACTTGCGCTACGTATAGGCGAATTTTTTGATTGGCTAACAACCATTCAAAACCCCAACGGCACGGTTCAGTCTATTTTTTCATTTATAAATGTTCCAAGACTTAAATTACCAGTTGAAACATCGCCAGAAGTTCCAGGAGAAGGAAGCATTGTAAAATTAAGCATTAGCGTGCAAAGAAACGGGATAAATGCCTTTGTAGCCGTTTCCGATATTGGATATATTACATCAGAACACACAGATATATTTGAAGCCAATCCAATAAGAACAGAAATATATGAACGTCCGTGGAGTCCTGGATTTTTAATCAGCGTAAATCCACAAAATATGCTTTTAGAAAAAACATATTATATCATGAAATATCTTTCTGGCACAAATGCAACGGATTATAAATTAGATAGATTTCGTGCGTCTTTATATAAATCTTATAATTTTCTGTTGGATGATTTGGCAGAAAATATTCAAAACTCATTTGTTGCTAGTTCAAATTTCACGCCAAAATCGCAGATTAAAAATGATTTGATCACACATTATTACACCGAATTAATAAAAGTTATACCAAATGCAGCATCGTATAATATTACAGGTGCAAATTTGATTACTTTTGCCACAACTCCTTTACGAAGGTAAAAAAATTGATTATAAATATATGCATAGATATATTTATAACCCCTTACTAAAATGTCACGAGCAAATAATAGAACCACGTATATTAATTTTCACAATATGAGTGAGCTACCAATCATGGTTGATTCGTGGGTAGATGGATCCAACCGATTGTGCTGTTTAAGAGTCGGTCCTGGAGAAAAACTTTCCATTCACAGTAGTGTTGGAGAATGGCATATAAATTCCATGTTAGACGATGAAGCAGACAGCAATATGTGGAGAGACCGCGGATTAGAAAAATTTATCAACCTTGGCAAATTTCGGTCGGACCCCTGCGCCAGTGGAAATTATGCTTGGATGGAATGGCCCGATATATTTGACTGTGTCTATAGTAACTGCAAATCTTGTTCAGAAAATAATGTGTCCGGGCTCGTTACCTTTACATACACGCCGCGAAAGAGTTAAAATAAAATACAAAATAAAAATGTATTAGCTGAATTAAATTGTAATTACACCTTTGCACGTTTTAAATGCTCAATCTATATGTATGTTCTAATTTGTTCCCAGCCAGCATTCCTCGTATCATAATAACATATTTCAAAAACGTCACCTTCATTAAACCCGAGGTCGTAACATAATCCCACATCATTAATTGTGTCAAATCTAAATTGAAAATAAAAACTACGGTCATCAGATATGGTTATTGTTTTCAATATTTCCATTTTTTTACTTATAAATGGTTTAACAATATCATATCTTTCATCATTTTTAGCGATAATATTGACATATTTTCCATTTCTATATTTGATTCTTCCGTCATATTCTAATATTATATGTAATANCTCTTTTGGAATATATGGAACTTCCATCGTTATTTATTTTCATAACATATCTTTATATATTTTTATTATATATGCGAATTACATAATAAATGTGCGTTTGAAATGGGCAAATGTGTAATTTGTTTTTTTATTGTCTTAAACTGGGATTTACACAAATGTCTTGGCTTGGGAATATATCGCCTGACATGCACGCGTCATTTTCGCCCACTTGGACACAACTTCGNAATCCACGGTCTTCTCCAATATAACACCATCCTGCTTTGCTAGACGATTTATTTGATTGAATCGTGCTTGCTGCATCATCTGCACTAAATGATGATGAAGATTGTGTTTGTGGTTGNGTTTGCTTGGTTGCACTATTTAATGCGCTATTTAATGAACTTGTTTGAGTGTCATCGGTCACGGGGACATTTGCGCTCGTTTTTTGACTGCCGAATAACGACGATGATGCAGTTGCTCCAGATGGTGTATTTGAAGCAACCGCGCCCGCTGTTTGTTGCGCAACATCTACACCACTTGTAACCGTGCCTGCAATTATATCCACACCAGCCTTTGTTCCGGTTGCAGCCGCTGTTGTCACTTGCTTAGTAACATCTGCAGCTGTATTTCCAAATAAACCAGCAAAATATCTGATATAAGGTCCAAAATAATCTGTAAAGGATTGCGTTCCTTTTGCTAAATAAACAAAAATGTTAAATCCTAAGATTGCGAGAACTAATAATATTATTATCCATGTAGTTAGCGATAAGCCAAGAAATGTGGAACCCGCACCGCTTGTTCCATATGTTGTTGGGGCAGTGTAAGTTGGTGTTAATGGTGGCAAAGGCGCCGAATATGTATTTGGAGCACTATTCATTATAATAAAAATCAATATATTAAATTTTAATTATAAATGCTTTATTATTTAAATGTCAATAAATACAAAAATTGATTTATATTGGATAACATTTCATCGCGAATATTATATAGATCACTGTTGGACATTGATTTTAATGCAGAGCAATTGTCTAAACCAACTAAATATCCTTTGTATTTTTCCATTTCTCTCTTGAAGCCTTCAACCGAATCAAAATCCTTGAGAGAAATGTATTTTTTATGAAGTAAATTCACACGGTCTCCTCGTTTTCCAAGCAACACTTCCACAAATGAATCCACGTTAGCACTCAATTTAGTATTTAAACTGTCTGTTGCTTTGTGAGTCGCATAACTATGCGTTTTCCAGTGATACAACTTGATTAAGTTCAACATTTCTAAAAACTTGACTACAATCTCTTGTTCAAATTTTTGAAGACTATTATTGTTATTTTTGTTATTATTATTTCCTCTTACACGATTTTTACGCGTCCCTTTTTTGGACCGCATTCTTTTAGTTTTTGGCATTTATATATTACGCGAATATATTTATAATCTCGGAACAAAGGTTGCGCCAAAATTATTCATTTTTTCCAACTTTGCAATCGTTTTATCTAAATTACTTTTGTTTGTATTTGCAAATAAATAATCAGTGTTTGGTGATCTCTCGTTCTTCTTTATTTGTTTATAAATATTATCAATTTTACCCGTAATAATGGCAACTTGATCTTTATCTTTCAATAAATCCTCCTCTAAATTAACTGGCTCTGTGAGCAATGCAACTGCATAATACATAATAAACTTTCTTTTTCTATTACAACTATTTGAATATTTGAGGGTGAATAAATTTAATAAACTTTTCATAATTTTTTGAACTAATTTATTGTGCTTTTCAGATTCTTTTAATAACGCATCCCATACTAACCACACAATATCTAACTGGTCTTTACCATTAACCGGCATTTTATCTCTTCTCTCACACTTGCACGGTTCTTTTTTATTCTTGCAAATGGTCTCAAATTCTGAAATCCATTCAATCCAATAACACGCATTTATGCTGTTTTTCCCATCTTTTGAAATGTTATAAACAAACTCGTTTAATGCTATATACAACTCTTTAGGATCACCTGGAAGCATTATATTGTTGGCATACATCGCATTTGGAGCTTTCAATCTATCTGTCATATGAGTCATATCAAAATCCTCCTTTTTAATTTTGACCTCGTCAAAACTATGTTTTCTTTTTGCACTGCATAATATGCATATGATTTCGCAGAATAGCTTTCGTATCTTATCACAGTTTCTCATTTTAATTTCATGATTAATATATCCAACTGTAATAATCTCCTTAAAGGCTTGAATTCTTAAATCAAGATATATAGCAAGTTTAGGATTTCCTAAATGAATGTGTTTGCTATAAAAATATAATATAGTTTCCCATAAGTCTGTATAATGTCCCGAACATATAAACTCTGCACTCCAATAACACGCGGGTTCTATTTTGGATTTTGATAAATTATTTAGTAACTCCTTTTTAACATCTGTTTTTTTAAATTCAGAAAATGTTATACCTTTAAAATCCTTTTGTTCTCTAATATCATTTATTTCTGTTTCAGACATTTATAATTTATAATCAAACAAAAAAAATCGCAACAATACATATAGAAGAAATGACAACATCTGTTTTAAAATATATTTCTAAACCATTACAATCTATTTCTATAATGTATAATAAATCATCCACATGGGGAAAGGTGCTGTTTTTTGTTATATTGTTATTAATTGTTATTGCTATTTTTAGATCAAATAAATCAAGAAAGGAAGGTTTTGAGCAAACTGATAAATTTATGTTTAAAACTGATTCCGATATTTATGATGATTTTTACAGCGATATTTACGACCAGTTGGTTTTTAACAACCTAAAGGATGATTATGAAATTGGTCAAATTGTTAATTCAACAAAACCGACTACAGAAAGCATAATTTTAGATGTTGGGTCTGGAACAGGGCATCATGTTGAGTTNTTAAATAAGAAGGGATTTAAAGCAATCGGGCTTGATAACTCGCATTCTATGATAGAAAAAGCCAAAGAAAATTATCCTAATTATGATTTTGTTGAAGGAGATGTTTTAAATGCAATGCAATTTCAGCCGCAAAGTTTTACTCATATTATGTGCCTTTACTTTACTCTGTATTACATCAAAGATAAAATGCAGTTTTTTAACAATTGTATGAATTGGCTGATGCCGGGTGGAAGTTTAATTATTCACATTGTTGATAGAGACATGTTTGATCCCATTTTGCCTCCTGCAAATCCGCTTCTAATGCTTACACCTCAACGATATGCNAAACAACGCATCACAAAAAGCAACATTAATTTTCAAGAATTCAAATATAGTGCTAATTTTGAACTTGATAATAAAAAAAACGCAGCAAAGTTTGTTGAGAAGTTCCAAAATAAAGAAACTGGAAAAATATTTAGAAAACAGGAACATAAAATGTATATGGAATCTGAAAAAGATATTTTGGCCATGGCTAAACAATCTGGATTTATCATGTTGGGCAAAATAGACTTGATTAAGGTTGGTTACGAATACCAATATTTATACATCCTTCAAAAACCAGCATAAATGTGCCTTTGCGTCTTTCCTTGTTGTTTTAATTAAAACCAAATACTATGAATAATATGTATCAATATGTTTTATACATACTATTAATCATTATCATTATTATTATATGCATTGCAGCATATATTAAAATCCGGTTTCGTTTTTGGTCTTTACAACCAGTATTTCACATTTACGATTTTCATTATTATTTATTTCCGCCTGGTATTATTAATGCCGAGTTGCCGGAGAAAAATAAGTATTGCAATTTTGTAAATATTGAAACTATAAAGTATGAATCTGTGAGCGAACTTCGTATGGCACAATTTGTCAAATTTATACGCACCAATTATTTGCAAAATAAGGAAAATCGCTACATACCAAAAAAAAATAATGTTATGGCATATTTTGAAGGTCATAATGCTACCAGTTTTTTCTCATTTTATTATGAAGATGAACATTTAATGAACTTAAAAAAAGGCACTACGGAATTATCTAGGAAATTGGTTGGCGCAATGACGACGCGTCCGCTTACTGTTACCATAAATAATGGTAAAACTGCAGACGCAATATTTGATGTGTATTATGTGGATCATTTATGCGTGGATAAAATGCATCGCAAGAAGGGAATTGCCCCACAAGTCATACAAACTCATCATTATAATCAGCGTCATCACAACAGACAGATAGTTGTCTCCCTGTTTAAGAGAGAAGACGAGCTAACAGGTATTGTTCCTTTGTGCGTATATAATACATATGGGTTTGAAATGTTTGGCTGGATTAACCCTCTAGATTTACCTGCGACGATGGCGCTTGTAGAATGTGGTAAATCAAATATACATCATTTGTTTGAGCTTATGAGAGAAAATAATGCTGGGAGATTTGATATTTGCATTATGCCTGAAATTTCAAACATTTTGGAGCTTATAAAAACAAAAAATATATTTGTTTATATGGTTATTGAAGATGATGAAGTTAAATGTGCATATTTTTTTAGAAAATCATGCACGTTTATTCGCGAGGGCTGTGAAGCTGTTTGTTGTTTTGCATCTATTAATTGTTTTTCTAAGAGCGACACTGATCTATTTATTCACGGATATAAGGTAGCTTTATGGAAAATTTGTCTTGCAGAAGGATTTACCTTCTCGGTAGTAGAGGATATTTCTGACAATCATTTAATAGTAGATGCGTTGAAAAAGAAAACCAAACCCGCCATTGCAAGCCCAACCGCGTATTTCTTTTATAATTTTGCATATCACACATTTAACCCCAAAAAATCATTTATTTTACATTAAATTTTTTATTTTTTCTTCCTTTCTTTACATTATTCTTCTGTTGTTTTTGTAGTAGATAAATTTGGAGAAGAAAAAGATGTAGATGTAGATGATCCAATGGGAGTTGCATTATTTGGCATTTGACAAATTTTGCTTGCCGCATTTGACCCGATAGACGTTGCATTAGTTGGCATTTGACAAATTGAGCTTGCAGCATATGACCCGATAGACGTCGCATCAGTTGGCATTTGAGTTAGTAAATAAGTTGCTTCCGACATTTAATTATATCGTAATATAGGCTTTGTGTTTAAATTAATATTTTATGCAAGTTTAATTTTGTATAAGTTCGCAAAATTTGATTATTAGCGCACATATTTGCCTACACGCACGAAGGAGTCTGCCACAAAAATAATAAAAATTCCTAAAAAGCAATATAAAATAACTTCTTCTGTAACATTACTAGTTTTCTCATCTTGCTGTTCTTCTAAAAGGTGTATCATATAATTAAGTTTTTCAAGTAGAATACTATTTTCTCCACCCATTTGATAGTTATTGGCAGGAGGTGCAGTGTTTCCAGCATAATACGGCATATTTGTTGGAGAAGTCTTATAAATCTTATCATAATTGGGCATAAATCTTTTATAATAATTGTCTTGCGATTGTTGGGCTGGTTTATCATCATTGTCTAAAGTATAATTTACGTCAGACTTATCAGATTGTTCTTGAGCAGTATTATCCCGAATTCTTGTCTGTTCAACACCCATCGACGCGGGTGGTGGTATAGGGTTGAAATCCGCTAATCCTTCTGAATTGCCTGAATGATCTTGTGAATTGTGAATACTTTGTAATACAAAATTTACCTTTTCTGAATAATTGTGTTCTTTAGGAACTCGCTTTTGGGTTCTATTATTTGCAAGTCTTTTTCTAGCTATTGGATTATCATTGTCTTTACTATTTATCTGAGTATTTTCATTATCAAATGGTGCTGCATACATTGCTAAAGACATTCTCTTAATAAAAAATAAGATAATAATTTGGAAAACAGACTGAAATTATAAATAAATTCTACAGTTGCTTTTTTTGAATTAATGTTGCTAATTTATACAATATAAAATCTTTAAAGGTGTAAAAAAATAATATATGTAATATTTATAAATGAATAGCGTGAATAAACTATTTAATACGTTTATACCAAAAAACACCTATAATGCAAGCAAGCACAATATATTAGCAATTGTTTTTGTTTTTATGGTTATTTTAGTTGCACAACACCCCAATTTATTTAGTAAGCCGATCAATTCTGCTTTTGGCAAATTATTAATTTTGGTGATTGTCATATTATTGGCAAGTTATAATATTGTTATTGGGTTATCTGCTACCTTAATAGTGATTGGATTGTATATTGATTTATTTGGATCTACATCTGGATATGAAGGATTTGTAGAAGGAATGTGTCCTGATCCTAATAATCCAGATTGTCCTACACCAACTATCACCGGAGATATTAGCACAAAACCAACTAAATCCACGCCGGCTGGTGTGCCCGAAAATCCAGATGGACCAGCTCAACAGCCGCTTGCTGCTCCCGTTCCTCCTATTCCTGCTCATCTTGTTACCACTCCTGCTACTTCTGTTCCTG
>JGI25920J50251_10000070_pt1 | contig 28349 bp, 28 predicted proteins | sample LauGreBMM110DCMD_2_FD_50251 | JGI IMG/M metagenome (IMG submission 50251) | reverse complement strand
AGAGCCTTGTTATTTCTTGCTCCCATTGTGGTGCTCCTTTTCGGGCCCTAGTTTTTTAGTTTTTCAACTAGTTCTAGGAATGGATGGATGGATGGATGGATGGATTTAAAACGGAGGTTCATCGGTTGTTGAGCTGCCCCAACCACCGCCTGCTGCTGGGGTCGATGATGCTGCAGCGGCCCATGGATCTTCGGTAAATGAATCGCTGGCAGCCGGTGCTGAGAATCCACCACCTGTACCGCCAGTGCGCGCGGCCTTTGTGACCTTCGCGGTTGCATTGCGCAGTGATGGACCGACTTCATCTACCTCTACCTCAAATACTGTGCGCTTTTCGCCCTCTTTAGTTTCGTACGAGCGTTGCTTCAATCGACCAGAGAGGATGACACGCATTCCCTTTGTCAGTGACTCGGCAACGTTTTCAGCTGCTTGACGCCAGATCTGACACTGTAGAAAAAGGCTCTCGCCATCTTTCCANTCNTTNGTTTGCTTATCTAAATAGCGAGGTGTTGAGGCAACGCGAAACTTTGCAACGGCCGCACCTGATGGTGTGAAACGTAGCTCNGGATCGTCAACTAAGTTGCCAATCATTGTGATTGTTGTATCTCCTGCTGCCATTTTTCTTCCTTCTCTCTACTCGTGGAGTCCGTGCTTATTTTTCTGGGCGTATAACTTTGGTGCGCAGAATCGCTTCATTCAAATTGAGTTGACGATCTAACTCTTTGATTGCAGCTGGTTCGCAGTTCATATCGATAACTGCGTAGATACCTTCGCCTTTTTTCATGATTTCAAATGACATACGGCGACGGCCCCACAAGTCGAGCTTGTTGACGGTTCCACCGCTATCTTTAATAATCTTTAAGTATGTTTCTAGGCTTGGTGTGACTGTACGTTCTTCAAGTTCTGGATCAAGAATGACCATAAGTTCGTAGTGACGCATGCGTTAACCCGACCTCCTCTGGACTAAGACGGCCACGGCATTTCCGTGACAGGAGGGTTAGTGCTTTCTTAGACCCACATCAGATGTCGGTTCAAGAGGGTTAAGGGTAGGCCTTAGAGGCCTCAAAGAGTAAATCGAAGGCGTTGCCCTGTGGATTGCGGGTGGCCAAGGCGCGCTTTGCCAATGTCGCGAGTAGATACAGCGATGCCGCAATTCGCAGCATCGACAGGCCCGCGTAGATCTGCGCCGAAAGACCAAAGGTGGCTCCGGTGACAAGTGCTAGATGCTGCCAAATGGCGATGTGATACACAATCTCACTGCCCTGCCAGATCCAAAAGGCGGGCAGATCTTTTGCATGAGTGAGGGCGATTATCGCAAGTGGTGTCAGCCATAAGACGTACTGCGGTGAGTAGACCTTACTCGCAACCATGACCGTTGCCATAAGAATGAATGCAACTGAAGCAAGAGTGGGTGTTGATTTGATTTCAAAGAGAAAGATAGCGATCGCAGAAAGGCCGATCAATAAAAGTAAAAGCGATAGATAGTTCAGATTAGCAAGTTGTAGGCCCAATTGATCAAGGGCTAACCAGAGCGAGCCCCAATCGGCCTCTCGCTCAAGATTGAGTTTGTAAAATCGGAACCACCCTGTCGGAGTTGTCACTATGAATGGCAGATTGATCGCAGTCCATACTCCAACTACAGTTATAAAATACTTGATCAACTCTCTTATACGATTGTGGCGCCAGAGGATAAAGGCGATAGGTAAGAGCAAAAAGATCGGTAAGAACTTTGTCGAGATTGAGACACCAATTGCGAGAGCACTATATAGATATGCTTTGCGATCAAACCAATAGATTGCAAGCATCATGGTGATAATCGCCCAAAGATCCCAATTGATGTAGAGAGATGCGATCATGGCAGGTGCAACGGGTAAGAGGTATGAAAAGCTTGGTTTTATTCTGCTCACAACAAAGACAAGGCCGATAAAGAGTAAGGCCAAGAAAAATGCGTTGATGTGGAAGTATGTAATAGGTGAGTCGGTAAAGGCGGCAGTTGCAAACATCACCATCCCAGTTAAAACTGGATACTCCACGGCATTTGCATCACTCGTGTAAGGCCACTGATTTTTATCTAACCCGCGAGCGCTAAAGAGTGAGGGTAGATCGCTATAACAGGCGTGAATGTATTGATCTGGGGTTGCCCACGTTGTGCCTTGACATGGAGAGAACTTCGCAAAAGATATAAGTGATGCTAAAACTGCCAGCGCCAAGAGGGCTCTTGAGCGCAGCGCCATTACGGCCTACGGCTTTGAACGCCACCTGATGTCATCACAACGGGCTCAAGGCCACCGATATTCGATGGTGCTGGAAACTCCATGATCTCCTGGCCTTTGAGTGCGCCCTTCATAAAGGCGGTCCAGATTCTCGCCGGGAATGTTCCACCTGTTACCGATGTCAGGCCACCGATCCCATTGAGGGACTCCGATGCACTATCGCGAAAGAGTGCGACAGATGCTGCTAGTTGAGGTGTATAGGCGCTAAACCATGCAGATGCATTTGACTGTGATGTCCCAGTCTTACCGGCCGCTGGTCTACCCAACGCTAATGCTGCAGCTCCAGTTCCACCGGTGATCGTTCCCTTGAGTGCATATGTTAAATCGGCCATGACCTCTTGAGAGAATACTTCCTGGCTCTCTTGTTTTGCCTCATAGAGAACTCCCTTGTTAGAGCCCTTGACTTGGCTGACTAGATAAGGCTTCGACTTGACTCCTTGTGCGGCAAATGTCGCATATGCATTTGCTACATCTATGACTCGAGGGCTTGCAACACCAAGAACAACTGATGGCGTCGGCATCATCGCAACTGACTCGGGGATACCGGCACGGCGTGCAACATCCACAACGGCCGTCGGTCCGACTTTGATTCCAAGTGGGACGAAGATCGTGTTGATCGAGTGTTTTGTCGCATACAACAGACTGACTTGACCCCAACCCTCATCGCCGTAGTTTGAGACCTCATATGGTTTGCCTGCATCATCATAGGTTTGTGGTGAATCACCGTTCCACATAGATGAAAGAGGAATCCCTTGTTCCAGGGCGGCAATAATCGCAAAGGGCTTGAAAGTTGAGCCTGCCAAGGCAATTGACTGCGTAGCATCACTTAACTGTCGCGCTAAATAATCACGACCACCATAGAGTGCGACTATCTCCCCAGTCCCTGGGCGAATCGCAACTAAACCAATGCGTAAATTTTCGGGTGCCTTCTTTGGATAGAACTTATTGACTGCATCCACTGCCGATTGTTGGGCCTGCTGATCTAACGTTGTCTTGATGACAAGCCCACCGATTAATAATTGATCCTGTGAGAAGCCAAGTTTTGCCAACTCTTTCTGGACCGCTTCAATGACATGTCCCTTGGGGCCACTTAACTGTCCCGATGTGGATCGAGGGGCAACGGTTGGAAACTTCATCTTCGCAGCGCCGGCTTCATCGAGCCAACCTGCATCGAGCATTCCCTCTTTGACATATTCAAATCGAGCTAAGCCGGGCCTCGTTGCCTTTTTTAAATGCCGGGTCATAGAGTCCAGGAGAGCGCAGAATCGATGCGATGACGGCGGCCTGAGCGTTGGTTAATTGATCGACATTGCGATTGAAATACTGCTGCGATGCCGTCATCACACCATATGAACCCCGGCCAAAGTAGATCGTGTTGAGATAACTTTCGAAGATCTGATCTTTAGATAGTTGATTCTCTAATTTGATCGAGATGACTAACTCTCTTATCTTGCGCTGAATTGTGCGGCTAGGGGTTAGAAAAGCCGTCTTGGCATACTGCTGGGTGATAGTCGAGCCCCCTTGCAGTGATCCGCCTCGAAGATTGTTAAATACCGCTCGCGCTATACCGGTCACACTAAATGCACGGTTTGAATAGAAGCCGCGATCTTCGGCCGCTAGTACTGCATGGCGAAGATTTAATGGAATCTGTGCCAAAGGAATGATCTGCCGATTTTGTGTGCCTACTCGACCGATCTCCTCACCGTTGGAGTATTGAATAATGGTGGATTGACTATTCACATAGGCGTTGGGATCTGGAATATCGACTGTGAAATATGCCAACGCAAAGAGAACGGCTCCTGCGATGAAGGCAAAACCACCAAGAAAGACGGTGGTTCTAATGAGGAATCTGCGAAGCATTAGTGAAGGCTACCTTGCCGCGTAATCCTCGTCCTCTAAGGTGCGCACCTTGCGGGGCGCCTTACGCTCTTGTCCATCGCCTAAGACAAAAGAGGCGCATAGGTGATTCCATAAACACTCTCGGCACACCTCGACAACATAGACGCGAAACTCACCGAACTCGCTCTCCATATCGGCTAGCTCTTGGGGTGACTTGATTCGCCCTGAGTACTGGCCCAACTGTTCGCCAAAGGTGTAGCGAAGTTCAACTAGACCGTTTTTCTTGCAGACAGGACAGTCGCGCCTAGTTTTTTCACCGTGCCACTTTGCCGCCCTCACCAAATATGGATCGGCATCACAGGCATCGACGGTTCCTCGAAAGAGTGCCAACAGGGTGGCACGCTTATCAAGTGAATAATCGATGTACGAGCGTTGCGACTTCATAGTTTCTAAGAATAAACCAAGTTCTGCGACTACGCTCTTTCTTATGGGTTTTTTTCAACTACTCAAACACCCCAGATTCTCACGGTTGCTGGCTATCCGTTGGGCGGGACAAGCTACTGATGGCATCTTTCAAAGCGCACTTGCCTCCTTCGTTCTATTCTCTCCAGAGCGCCAGGCAGATGCATTAAGTGCCGCCCTTGGTTTTGCCGTCGTCTTGCTCCCATACTCAATCGTTGGGCCATTTGTTGGGACGATTCTGGATCGAATCTCACGCCAGCGTGCACTGTTCTTCTCTAATATTTTACGTAGTTTTAACCTCTTAGTTGTTGCACTCTTCGTATTCAATGGAACCACTGGAGTTGCACTCACTGTAGTTGTCTTGATCGCCTTTGGAATCAACCGTTTGATTCTGGCCGCACTCTCTGCCGGTCTTCCGCTGTTGGTCGATTCGAAATCTCTCATTACCGCGAACGCTATTGCCGTAACGGGTGGCACAGTCTTGGTCGTTATCGGTGGTGGCATCGGCGTCGGGGTGCGCGCACTCCTTGATTCATTGGCCATCGCCGATCACGCCGATGCTGTACTCGTGCTCATCGCTAGTAGTGGTTATTTCATCTCAGCCATATTGACAGGTAGGTTGAAAAAACTTGAGATCGGCCCGCTCGAGCATGAAAAAGCATCGGCGAGTTTAAGTCAGGGTATAAGAGATATGCGTGAGGGTATTTCATTTCTGGCAACTCACTCAGATGCCGCCCGTGGCATCCTTGCAACGGCCGTGCACCGTGGAGGGTTGACGGCTCTGACTCTCACAGCGCTCTTATTGGCGCGCAATACTTTCAATGATCCTTCATCTCCCGAAGAGGGTCTCAAGGACTTTGGTTTTGCACTCTCCTTCGCAGGGATTGGTGTCTTTCTCGGCGCATTTCTTGCGCCATATGGCGTTGCTAAATTTGGTCGCCACCGTTGGATGAAGCTTGCTTTGTTTGCGAGCGCTCCCTGTCCCTTGATCTTGGCCGCCTCTGCCACCCAGTTGGCTCTGATAACGACTGCGCTACTGGTCTCCTTCTTCGGGCAGAACCTTAAGGTGACCAACGATGCACTCGTTCAATCTAAGATCGATGATTACTTTCGTGGCCGCGTCTTTGCCGTGTATGACGTCGTCGTTAATGGTGCGATTGTCTCTGGTGGAATAATCGCAGCCTTGCTTCTACCGCCCTCAGGTGTCTCGGCGATCGTTCCCATCTGTGTAAGCACGGCTTACTTTCTCATCGCAGTGGTCTTACTTCGTCCCTCTGTTTTTCCACCAGTCCAGAAGTAGTTGTGTAGCTTGTTCCTCACCGATCAAACCTTGCTCCATACGCAGCTCCATCAAGAAATCCATTGCCGCCCCAACCTCTCTGGATGGCTTGAGATTTAATATCGCCATTACCTGCGCACCATCCAAATCTGGGCGAATCTTGGAGAGCTCCTCCTGCTCCATCAAGATGGCAATACGCGCCTCAAGTGAGTCATACGTCTTTGAGAGCAGTGAGGCCTTTGCCTTGTTGCGAGTTGTGCAATCGGCGCGAGTAAGTACGTGCAGGTGTCCAAGTAAATCTCCGGCATCACGTACGTATCTGCGCACGGCGGCATCGCTCCATTCACCATCTCCATAGCCATGAAAACGCAGGTGCAGAGCGGTGAGGGTCTCTACCGCCTCAATAGTGTGGCTATCAAAGCGCAGCTCCTGCAGGCGTTTTTTCACTAGGCGAGCTCCAACGACCTCGTGATGATGAAAAGAGACTCCACCTCCCTCAATCAAATTTCTCGTCTTCGGCTTTCCTATGTCGTGCAATAAGGCAGCTAGACGGATGATGAGATTCACTCCGCCCAAACGCTCCTCCAACATGATCGCCTGCTCTAGCACTGTTATCGAATGCTCGTACACATCTTTATGGTGGTGGTGCTCATCGATCTCCAAACGAAGTTTTGGTATCTCCGGCAGGATAATTTGAGCCAGACCTGTATCTACCAAGATCGTGATTCCAACCCGTGGATTGGGAGAGGTCATAATCTTAATGAACTCATCTCGTATTCGCTCAGCTGAAACAATTGTTATGCGACCTGCTAAAGCAGTGATTGACAATAAAGCGTCGGGATGAATCTCGAAATCTAACTGACTGGCAAAACGAGCGGCACGCATCATGCGAAGAGGATCATCTGTAAATGAATCATCGGGCAAGACTGGTGTACGCAGCAATCTCTTAGCTAAATCTTGTAGACCATTGAATGGATCGATGAACTCTGGAGCATCACCTGTTAGCTCTAAAGCCATCGCATTGACTGTGAAGTCTCGACGTGATAAATCACCGAGAATATCTCTCCCAAACTCCACCGCTGGTTTGCGTGAATCTGGGTCGTAGTGTTCGCTGCGATATGTCGTTATCTCAACCGTTGTTTCACCTCGTTTTCCTGCAACGGTTCCAAATGCGATACCAATCTCCCAGATATTCTCGGCCCATGATTGCAAAATCTTTTTCGTCTCTTGTGGATGCGCATTCGTTGTGAAATCTAAATCATTTCCAAGGCGCCCAAGGATCGCATCACGTACGGGACCACCGACTAAGGCCAAGGTGAAGCCCTTTGCTTTAAATGCCTGCGCAAGTGTTCCGGCCAGTGGTGCGCGCTCTATGAGAGAGCGGATCGCTAACTCGCCTGCGGCACCTAAAGCACTATTCACAATAAGTAAGGTTAGAGCAGTACCCTTGCCACATGATCCCTGCACCTGGTGCGGGCAGCGACGGCATTAAAAAGAAGCGGAAGCGCAAGCGCCCCGCCAACCGCGGCCCCCAGACTCACTCCTTACCTGCATCGGCTAACGCAAAAAAAACTGCCACAAAAAGGCCATATACCAAACGTGTTGATGAGGTCAGTGCGGGGGGATTGGTCATCGATGCAACTGGCAAAAATGGCCTTCTCATCGGACGAATCGATCATAAAGATGCCAGTGGAAAACGTCTGCTGTGGTCACTTCCTAAGGGCCACATCGAGGAGGGTGAGACACCAGAGCAGGCCGCTATCCGTGAAGTGGCAGAGGAGACTGGGATTACATCATCCATCTCGCGCTCCTTAGGTGTCATTGATTTTTGGTTTATGGCCGACGGTAAGAGAATCCATAAGACCGTTCATCACTTTCTCTTCGCTGAAGTAAGTGGTGATCTCGCACCACAAGTAAGTGAGGTCGATGAGGTCTCATGGTTTCCGCTGAGTGAGATCATTGAACGCCTTGCATATCCAGATGAGAAGAAACTAATCGCACGAAGTGGTGAGTTAAAGGTATGAGAAAGTTGATTGCCATCTCTCTACCTCTCATATTCTTATTGGCACCTCTGCCAATCGCCACTGGAGATGCTCCAGTTGTTCAGATCACCAGCACATTGCACCAAAACTTCACAGGGGAGTTTAGAAATGATGATCTGGCCCAAGAGTTAACGCCTTCGGGCAGATTAGGCCAGTTAGTTTTTGTTCCTTTAGCTAAGTCAAAGATATGGGTAATTGATCCAGCACTTATTGATGAGGTTATTGCTATGTCAGCCGATTATAAACTCGCAACAGATGCTGCTCCAGCTGGTAGAGAGATCGCCTCCGCTTGGTTAACTCAGTTGAAAAAAACGACCGTGGGCAATGAAGTCATCGCACTTGCTTATGGAAACCCTGATGTCGCAATGGCCAAGCGCTTGGCACCGAGTGAGTTGAAGATGTACTACTCCTTTGGAAAGGTAGCTTTGGAGATAGCGTTGGGCCGGGTTGTACGTAGTGAACCNAATGCAGGTTGGAGTAGGGGAAGCTCAAAGTTAAGCCCGCTACTACGTAAGGGCTATGGTGATAACCGAAAGGCTTTGACCCGTCTCTCTAAAGTCGTTAACTCTGGGGAGATTGTGCAGCTACGCATGCGTTTGGCACGGTTACTATCTCCATCTTTGGATGCAGATAGTAGGGCCTACTTCTCCTATAACGCCCGTACAGCAGTTGATGTTCAACTAAATCGACTGCGGGTAAATCCTGGCAAGTACCAGATCACTACCAATAAGGTTGAGCTACCTGTAACGGTAATCAATAATTTTCCAGTTGAAGTAACNGTAGATATTGAGATGATGGCGATGAACACACGTATTGTGGTCGACTCATTTCAAAGTGTGAAGTTACCGGCTAACTCCAAAACTCAATTAGAGGTTAGCGCTACAGTCATTGCCCCGGGCCAGACTGTCGTCCTGGCTCAGATGCGGGATAAAAAAGGCGACGATGTGGTTCCNGCTGCACTCTTATCTTTAAATGCGACGGTAATTGATGCAAGGCTAACCTGGTTCACTACAGGAGCGGCAATACTTCTCTTACTAGCAGCTACCGCTCAGAGTGTGCGACGAGTTAGGAAGGGGCGCAACAGTGAAATCTAACGAGCTATTTCGTGCCTCTGGGATCATGGCACTTGGGACGATTCTCTCTCGCATCACTGGTTTTATCCGAGGTATCTTGATCGTTGCAGTCCTTGGCACCACTTTGCTTGCCGATACATACAACGTTGCAAATACGATGCCAAATATTTTATATAACCTGCTCGTCGGTGGTGCACTTACCGCAATCTTCATCCCACAATTAGTGCGCTCCTTCGATAACGAAGATGGTGGAGATGGATTTGCCTCCAGACTTATTACAACAATCTCACTTATTCTCTTGGTTCTCGTTGCTATCGGAGTTTATTTCGCTCCCGCCTTGGTACGCCTTTATGCACCCGAATTCTTTACCACAGGCTTTGAGGCAGAGAAAGATATATCTATAGCCTTCACGCGCTACTGCCTGCCACAGATCTTCTTTTTGGGTGTATTCACCATGCTAGGTCAGGTTGCGAATGCTCGTGGATCATTTGGACCTTTGATGTGGGCCCCGATCGCCAATAACATCGTCGGTATCGCCCTCTTTGGTGGCTTCTTACTCTTTTCAACTGGGATCACCACCGAATCGATTACTCCGGCTCAAGTACAGATTCTTGGTTGGGGAACTACGTTAAGCGTTGTTGTGCAGGCCCTTGTCTTAGTTCCAGTTATTAAACGCCTAGGAATCAAAATTCGTCCACAGTGGGGCTTAGCCGGACTAGGTAAATCATTTGGATTAGCTGGTTGGACTCTGCTCTATGTATTGATTTCACAGCTAGGTTATCTAGTCACTGTAAACGTTGCTACAAGTGCAGCGGTACGCAGTGCCCAGGATGGTATTACCCGAGGTGTTGGCTACACCCCATATACATACGCCTACTACGTCATGTTATTGCCGTACTCAATCGTGACCATCTCAATTATTACTGCGATCCTGCCACATATCTCTCGGCTAGCCCTTGCTGGAGATCGTAATGAGGTAAAGGAGCAATTAATCCGTGCAATTAAGTTGGTAGGGGTTATCACTATTCCAAGTGCTGTTGCATTTTTATTCTTTGGTCCCTTGATCACAGAGGTTATTTTCATAGGGATCCCAATCCAAGATTCTCGCTATATTGGATTTGTTCTAGCTGCACTAAGTTTTGGGCTTGTAGCGTTTTCTATCAACTTGATCTTGATCCGTGGCTTCAACGCCTTTGAAGATACCCGTACCCAGGTGATCTCTATATTTATCATTAATCTCATCTCTGTTGGCCTTTCTTACTTATTTCTCAACCTTCTTCAGAACCAATGGGTGACGATCGGTCTTGGTGTGGCCTTTTCGGTGAGCTACCTTGTGGGCTTATTTATTACGCTTGGTCTACTCAAAAAACATACTGGCACAATAAAAGTGAGAGAGTTTTTAGGCCAGCATCTGCGTCTATTGGGGGCCGCGATTGCAGTAATGGCCCCTCTCTTTGCTCTCACCGAGTACTTAACGTGGATAGGTGTTGAGCTCTCACCACTAGCACGGGCCGGTGAGTTAGGAATTGTGATGTTAAGCGCATTCTTTGGCTATTTGATAGCAGGTAAGGCCGCTGGCGTGCAAGAGATCTCAATGATCCGCCACCTGCGTGATTCGGTGGTGCGCCCATCAAAGGATGCGGAATAAAGTGGGGGCTGAAGATGTTCCTAAGGAGTGAGTGTGAGTGAGATCAGAGATGTAGTGATTGTCGGCTCTGGTCCAGCTGGTTACACGGCAGCGATTTATGCATCACGTGCCCAACTAAATCCGATTATCTACGAGGGCTCAGTCACTGCAGGTGGGGCACTTATGAATACAACTGAGGTTGAGAACTTTCCTGGCTTTATTGATGGTGTGATGGGTCCTGATCTCATGGACTCTATGCGCAAGCAAGCCAAACGCTTCGGCACTGAGTTGATCACTGACGATATTGTAAAGATGGATTTATCTGGTGAGATTAAAACTTTGGTAGATGGCTCAGGTAATACCGTGAAGGCAAGAAGCGTCATCCTTGCTATGGGTTCGGCCTATCGCGAGATTGGTCTGGTCAATGAGAAACGCCTCTCTGGTCATGGTGTCTCATGGTGTGCAACATGCGATGGATTCTTCTTTCGCGATCAAGAGATCGCTGTAGTTGGCGGGGGAGACTCGGCAGTGGAAGAGGCGATGTTTCTCACCAAGTTTGCAAGCAAGGTCGTTTTGATTCATCGCCGCGATTCATTACGCGCATCAAAGATCATGGCCGATCGCGCTGCGGCAAATCCTAAGATTGAGTTTATGTGGAATAACGAGGTGATAGATGTTCTTGGTGAGGCGAAGGTGACTGGACTCAAACTTCGTAACACCATTGATGGCTCCCAGAGCGAGCGCTCCTTTGCCGCTCTCTTTGTCGCCATCGGCCACATCCCACGAAGTGAGTTGATCGCTACGCAGATAACTCTCAATAGTGAGGGCTATGTCGAAGTAGAAGGCCGCTCCACCCGTACAAACATCTCGGGAGTATTCGCCTGTGGTGATCTTGTAGACCACACCTACCGCCAGGCTATTACCGCGGCTGGTTCGGGCTGTCAGGCAGCCCTCGATGCAGAAAAGTTTTTGGCCCACCACTAAAGTTCACTCACTACATATAGAGAACCGGAGATCACCCATGGCCACGACAAATGTCACCACGGCAACATTTGATGCACAGGTATTACAGAGCAGCACCCCTGTTTTAGTCGATTTCTGGGCTGAGTGGTGTGGACCATGTAGGGCCGTTGGACCGATTCTTGAAGAGATCTCAAATGAGCATGGCGACAAGTTAAAGATCGTAAAACTCAATACCGACGATGAATCTGCGATCGCCATCAAATATGGCATCACATCGATTCCAGCCATGTATGTCTTTGTCAATGGTGAGGTTGTCAAGCAGATCGTTGGAGCCAGACCAAAGCCTGCAATGCTCAAAGAGCTCGAAAGTTTTATCGCTTAACTCTTCACCAGAAAACTTTCGATGCCAGATCTTAATGAAGCGCAGATCCGCTCCTTCCAACAGGGACGTGGTTTGAATGTCACAGGTGTAATCGATGCCGTCACTGCTCGCGCACTTGAAGAGGCCAAGTGGAAACTCGGGGATCGCTCTCTTAGTGTGCAGGAGTATCCACTTATGCGTGGAGATGATGTCGCTGCATTGCAATCTAGATTGACCGAGATGGGTTTTGATTGTGGTCGCGTCGATGGAATATATGGAGTCCGATCTGCAGCGGCGGTGAAAGAGTTTCAGCAATCTGTTGGCATAACCGTAGATGGCAAATGTGGACCCGCAACTATCATCGCACTCCTGCGTTTGACTCGAATCGTCTCAGGTGGTGCTCCCTCTCTTCTACGAGAGAGTGCGACGCAGAGAAATAGAGGCCCGGCTCTTGCAAATAAAGTTATCGTCTTAAATCCAACAGGAGATGACTCACTTATTTACGATGTCGCACTCCGTACTGAAGGACGCTTGCTTGCACTTGGTGCATCCGTCTTTCTTACTCGTGGCGCAGCGAATAATCCGAGTGAGAGTGAGCGCATTGCATTCACCAATCAAAGTCAGGCGGATCTGATGATCTCACTTGACTGTGATGACTATAAAAATGAGAGAGCCCATGGAGCGGCCACATATTTCTATGGCAGCGACTCCCATGGAATCCATTCGATTGTTGGCGAGCGATTCGCATCGCTAGTCCAGCGAGAAATCTGTGCGCGCACAGATTTGACGAACTGTAGGACACATGCGATGGCCTGGGATCTTTTGCGTTTGACCAAGGCTCCTGCAGTTCAGATAGATGTGGGCTATCACAGTAATTCTGGTGATATGGAGAGGCTATCTCGTGCTGATTTTCGTGATGTGGTTGCAGAGGCGTTGGTGATAGCTATCCAACGACTTTATTTAGCGGCCGAGGATGATGCAAAGACAGGGACATTGCGTATTGCCGATCTGCGCAAAGCTGGTCTTCGCAGATAAATAGCGGGCATGCCCCCTTGCTCTATGGCAGACTTGGCTCATGTCTGAGATTACAAATCGCTTTGCAACAGGTGCGCCTCAAAATTTAGAGGAGCGCTTTGCAAACCGGGCCGCTCACATGAAGCCAAGTGAGATTCGCTCGCTCTTTGCCGTCGCCTCGCGCCCAGAGATCGTCTCTTTAGCCGGCGGAATGCCCAACCTCTCAGCCTTTCCAATGTCCATGATGGCCGATGTAGTTCAAAAACTGGTCCTTACTAATGGCGCAGAGGCGCTGCAGTATGGAAGCGGACAGGGCCACCCGAAGCTTCGCGACCAGATCTGTGATGTGATGGCGCTAGAGGGCATCCGCGCCAATCCCGATGATGTCTTAGTGACAACAGGTTCTCAGCAGGCCCTGGATCTGATCTCTCGAATATTTATCGATCCAGGCGATGTCGTCCTCGTTGAGGCGCCCTCCTATGTTGGAGCGTTGGGCACCTTTCAACAATATGAGGCTTCGGTTGCACATGTAGAGACAGATGACTTTGGTCTAGTCCCACAGGGTCTTCGCGATGCGATCGCAGCTCTTCGTGGAGCTGGGCGCACAATCAAATTTCTATACCTGATCCCAAATTATCAAAATCCCTCAGGGGTTTTGCTTCCCGCCGAGCGACGCACTGAGATTTTAAATATCTGTCGCGAAAGTGGGATATTCGTCGTTGAAGATAATCCATACGGTCTTCTCGGCTTTGATGAGCCATCACCGAATGCGATGCGCGCGCAGGATTCTGAGAATGTCATCTACCTTGGAACCTTCTCCAAGACCATCGCGCCCGGTCTACGAATCGGTTGGGCCTTAGTGCCCTCATCTTTGAAGGAAAAACTCATCATCGCAAGTGAGTCATCAATCCTGTGTCCATCAAACTTTGCACAGCTTGCCATCTCTAGCTACTTAGCCGAGCAGCCTTGGCGTGATCAGATCGCCTCGTTCTGTGATTTATACAAACTCCGTCGTGATGCAATGCTTGAATCACTCGATGAGCACTTTCCAGCCGTTGCCAAGTGGACCAAGCCCAGTGGCGGATTTTACGTGTGGGTCACCCTGCCACCTGAGATCGATACAACTGCATTGATGCCAAAGGCGATCGTTGCCAAAGTTGCATATGTGCCAGGAACTGCTTTTTTCGCCGATGGTTTTGGCTCGTGGTCGCTGCGCCTGTCGTACTGCTTTCCAACCCCTGAGCGAATCCGTGATGGCGTGAAGGCTTTAGGTGGGGTTATTAAGAGTGAGATGTCTCTGCGCGGCGGCAAACAGATCTCTTAACCCTCGATAGTTTTTGTAATCCTNTTTAAATCTTCGGCTCCGGCAAATTCAACAACGATCATCCCTTTGTGGACACTNCCTTGAATCGTCACCCGAGTATCAAGAGCGTCGCCGATGCGCTCTGCAATCTCATCGAACTCAACGATGCTAGATCGTACCGTCGTAAGTTTTCTCTTCTTACTCTTAGGTGCATCCTTTGCNATNATCTCTTCAACTGCGCGCACGCTAAGCCCCTCGGAGATGATACGCGCGGCCAAGCTCTCGATACGTTGNGCATCACTTAGCCCCAGTAGTGCTCTGGCATGCCCAGCGCTGATGAGGCCCGATACAACTTTGCTCTGCACCGATACCGGTAGATTCATAAGGCGAATAGTGTTTGAAACCAGTGAACGAGAGCGGCCTAATTTCTGTGCGAGTTCATCATGAGTACATGCAAAGTCATTGAGAAGTTGTGAGTATGCCGCAGCCTCTTCAATNGCATTGAGTTGGCTGCGATGGATATTTTCAATCAACGCTTCACGGAGTAGTTCATTATCTGGTGTCTGGCGAATGATGACTGGGATTGTTTTNAATCCCGCCGCCTTTGCAGCGCGATATCTGCGCTCCCCCATAATCAACTCATAGCGCCCACCCGTGGTGGTTCGCACTACTGGTGGTTGAAGGATCCCAATCTCTTTGATCGATGCAATCAGTTCATTGAGTGCATCTTGATCGAAGTTCTTCCGTGGCTGCCTTGGATTAGGAGAGATCAAGTTAATATCAATGACATCCTGTGTTGCAACCTCTTTGCCTTCAACGGTCAATGTGGTTGGAATCAATGCATCAAGGTTCGTACCTAATCCACCACGACGTACCATCATGCGATTTCACCTACATGTTTGTAGTGGATAGAGACAACGTTCGAATCAAATGCCTTTGCGCGTGCAGCTAATTCACGGGCCACCAACATATATGCGATCGCACCTGGTGATGATGCATCGTATGTCATGACAGTCTGATGAAATCCTGGTGCCTCTGATACACGCACTGCGCGAGGAATAGGGATATCAATCAACTCATTTGGATAGTGTTTACGAATCTCATCTGCTACATCATTTGCCAGACGTGTACGTCCATCAAACATCGTCAAGACAAATGTAGAGAGTTTTAAATCTGCATTAAGGCGTTTCTTTACTAGATCGAATGTTTTTAACAATTGTGAAAGACCCTCGAGNGCGTAGTACTCACATTGAATCGGGATGAGCATCTCTTTGGCTGCACTCAAGGCGTTGATAGTCAGTAGACCTAAACTTGGTGGACAGTCGATGAAGATATAGTCGAGGGGCTCTTCCTCCTTAAGGCGCAGCGCGACCAACTCTTCAATCGCATCTTTTAATCGCATCTCGCGCGCGACCATTGGTACCAACTCGATCTCGGCCTGGGCTAAGGAGGTATTAGATGAGATGCACTCAAGAGAGGGGAAGCCCTTAACTTTTTGGGCGCACTCACTCATCGCCATCTCGCCCATCAAGACCTCATAGATCCCCGGGTTCTCAAGNTGCTCAACACCAAAGGCCGTTGATGCATTGCCCTGAGGGTCAAGATCTATAACAAGGACCTTCAAACCGCCCATAGACAGGGCTGCGGCGAGGTTTACCGTTGTNGTGGTCTTTCCTACCCCGCCCTTTTGATTGGCAACGGTGATTATCCGAAGATGTGCCGGCTTATCCATCGCCTCTTTGAGGCGGCGAGTCCCAATCACCGCCCTTGTTTCACGTGAATCATCCACGCAGGCTAGTCAAGCACCTTTACGCAGCTCAACGATGCGCCCTGGCTCGATTCCCTCATAATTTATCTCGTGCAGNATTGATTGTGGGAGCCCAGCCATCTCCTGCTCGGCCGATCTACCCTTAATCGCCATAAGTGAGCCGCCGGGCTTGATCAAATGCCAGGTCATCCGCTTCAACTTCTCAAGTGGGGCCACGGCTCGGGCCGTCACATAGTGGGCGCTAGTGCGCACATCCTGCGCCTGCCCCTTAATAACCTCGATATTAAGACCAGCTACGGCCTCGCGCAGAAAATCGACCCTGCGCTCCAACGGTTCAATCAGGCTCACATGAAGATCGGGCCGGGCCAGGGCGATAACGATCCCGGGCAGCCCAGCCCCTGATCCAACGTCAAATACGGTCGAGCCCTCTTTGAGAAGGGCTGTTATAGGGATGCAGTTGAANATATGGCGCTCCCAGATGCGCTGGGCCTCACGGGGGCCTATTANGCCACGCTCAATTCCTGGCCCAATCAAGAGATCGGCATAGGCCGCAATCCGAGCAGTATCTGGAAAGTAGCGCTCGATCAGAGTTTCACGTGAAACATCCACTTAGGCGCTATAGATCACCACGTAGCGGTGTGGATCCTCTCCATCTGACTCACTGGTTAGCCCTAGCTCCTGGATAGTGTCATGGATAATCTTGCGCTCAAAGGCGTTCATTGGCGCCAGTTTGATGGAGTTTCCAGTTGATTTCGCCTGCGAGGCCATCTCGCTCGCCAACTTCTTGAGCTCAACACGCTTTCCGCCCCGAAAGTTGTCGATATCGAGCATGAGCCGGGAGCGATCCCCTGTCGATGTCTGCACCGCTAGGCGGGTTAGCTCCTGAATCGCATCAAGGACCTCTCCCTGGCTACCGACGAGGTGGGCGAGTTTGCCGCCGACGATCGCCAGTGAGGCCCGGTCGTTTTCAACGTCGATATCGATATCCCCATCTAAATCGGCGATATCAAGGAGCGCCTCGAGATAGTCGGCGGCGATATCACCCTCCTCCTCCAATTTGGCCACGCCTTTGAGGGGCTTTGCCTCCTCTAAATCTTCTCTCTCTCCTGTAGTTGCTGCCTCTAAAGCCTCTACTGGAGCCTCTTCGGTAGCGGTTGTGACCTGTGCCTTTGTCCGTGCCATCTCTTCTCACTCTCCCTGTCGGGTTTGGGGTAAATTGATATGTTTTGGGGTGATTTGTACTAAATCTGCGCTATTTACTCTTCTTTTTCTTCTTTTTGGGCTGTTGGCGTTGGCCTTTGAGATCTACCACTGGCTCTGTCGGGGCCTCGGGTACATCTGGATTCACACCGTTCTTAACCCTTTTTTTCCGGGCCAGCTCTTCAAAAGCTGGGGAGCCCGGGGTTGGGTTTCGTTTAATGACGTAGTACTGCTGTCCCCACGTCCAAAAGTTTGTGGTCGACCAGTAAATCAAGACACCAATAGGAAAGTTAACACCGGTAATTGCAAAGATTACTGGGAATGCATACAACATAATCTTTTGCTGTTGCAACATCATATTGTTGCTCGAATCCATCTTCGGCATACCTTTTAACATCAACTGTCGTTGGGTGGTAAATGTTGTCAATGACATGATGAAAATCAAAAAGACTGTCACAATTTTTACTGTTGTGGTGTTTGTACCAAGAAATGTCTGAGAGATAGGGGCGCCAAAGAAAGTTGCATTAGCCGCACTAACGACATCATCTTGTGTTAGTACCCCATACTTTACTGGAGGATTCTTTCCAATCCCGTTAAGTACTGTGAAGAGGGCAAAGAAGATCGGGGCTTGCGCAAGAATCGGGAAACATGATGCAAGTGGGTTGGTTTTGTGTTCCTTGTATAACTTCATCATCTCTTCGGATTGTTTCTGCCTATCATCCTTGTACTTCTTTTGAATCTCTTTCATATGCGGTTGCAGGGCAGTCAGTGCGCGCTGACTCTTAATCTGCTTGACAAAAAGTGGAATCAAGATGATACGGATCAATATGACAAGGCCAACTATCGCAAGCGACCACGAGACGCCACTATCTGTTCCGAAGAAGGGTGAGAGAAAATCATGAAGCGTCACAATCACCCAAGAAACAGCGATATATAAGGGTTTTAGGACGCTATCCATTGATCACTACCTTTTCTCTCAAAACTACGTAATCGACACCGCCATGTGACCATGGATTACAGCGCATCAAACGCCATATGCTCATAGCGACACCTTTTATCCCGTAGTTCTCAATAGCACTCACTGCATAGTTCGAACATGATGGATAGTACTTACAGCGAGGAGCAAGGATTGGTGAGATCCATTTTTGATATATTTTTATCGGCGCTATTACAAGCCTTCTCATTTTTTTATCGCCTGCTCTTTAGCTTTTCTTAATAGGGTTGTAAGGATCTGGGTGAGCTCTAGTGAATACTCTGACCCAGCGGCATTGCTTAGGCCGCGGATAACGAGCAGAGATCCANCNGGTAGTTTCGAATAATGCTCTCGCAGGTAGTGACGTACTCTGCGTGCCAATCGATGCCGAAGAACGGAGCTTCCGATATTTTTACCGATAATTAACCCCACCCGAGCGGGATGTTTTGATTCGCCATCGATATAGAGGTAGCCTACAAAATTGGTTGATGAAGAGCGAAGCCCACTCTTTGTTGCGCGGGCAAAATCCCCGCTCTCGGTAAGCCGTGCAGTTTTAGCTAGCACGAAGATCTCCTTGTTAAGGCCTTATGCCGACAGTCGAGCGCGACCTTTGAGGCGACGGGCGGCAAGNACTGCGCGCCCTGCACGAGTTGCCATGCGTGCGCGGAAGCCATGCTTTTTAGCGCGACGGCGTGTGTTGGGTTGGAAGGTACGTTTTGTCATGGAAAGCTCCTAAAAAACTACAGATGAGTGCGGCCAGAGATACGGGGGAAGCGAGGATGCAACGGTAGAGGTCTGGGGATAAGCCGGTCAAACCGGTCCTTTGACGCTGTATGAGGGCTTTGAATGTGGATAACTAGTTGCTTTTTTCTCACTTTCGCTCTACTTTGCCCTTCCCTCCACAGATTTCCCCAAATCCAGGGCCATGCAATGGCTCAACCTGGGGTTTAGACCACAGGCTGTGGATAACCCTGTGGATATCAGAGAGGCTGTTTATGGACGTTAAAGAGGTAGAGCTCAGCGCTCTCTGGGGCCGTGTTATCGAAGAGGTCGCACTCGATGCGCCTCAACATCGTGCATTTCTCAAACTATCAAAGCCCCTTGGCCTGCTCCATAACAGCGATCAAACTACTTTATTAATCGCTACACCAAACCTCTTTGCAAAGGATGTCTTAGAGAGCCGTCTACGCTCATCTGTTAGTGATGTTCTTACTCGTGAACTCGGTGAGAAGACGGTCATCGCCGTAACTGTCGATGAGACGTTAGAGGTAAACAGCGCATCAATACCTGAGATTGATATTGACTTTGTCGTACCTAAACCGGGGGTTGGAAGAGATGATCTCTCCACCTCACGTCAACAAATGGCTGAGCTCTCTCAATTAAATCCCCGCTATGTTTTTGAAAAATTTGTTGTTGGCTCCTCAAATAGATTTGCTCATGCCGCTGCCGTGGCTGTGGCGGAGGCACCTGCCAAGGCTTACAACCCGCTCTTTATTTATGGTGATTCCGGGTTGGGTAAAACCCATCTCCTGCACGCTATTGGGGCCTACGCCAAGGAGTTATATGGCAATGTCCGAGTTCGCTACGTGTCATCTGAAGAGTTCACAAATGACTTCATTAACTCGATCCGTGATGATAAGGCCTCGGCATTTCAAAGGCGCTACCGAGATTTAGATGTATTGATTATTGATGATATTCAATTCTTAGAAAATAAAGAGCGTACTCAGGAAGAGTTTTTCCATACNTTTAATACTTTATATAACGCCAACAAACAGATCGTCATCTCAAGTGATCGTCCTCCAAAGCAGTTGACGACACTTGAAGATCGTCTGCGCAGTCGCTTTGAATGGGGTTTAATCACCGATATCCAACCTCCAGAACTGGAGACTCGTATCGCGATTCTGCGCAAAAAAGCCGCGCAAGATAAGTTGAATGCACCGGATGATGTCTTGGAGTACATCGCAAGTAAAATCTCAACTAACATCCGCGAACTTGAAGGTGCACTTATCCGTGTCACCGCATTTGCCTCTTTGAATCGACAGAGTGTTGATCTCTCATTGGCAGAGATAGTCCTGAAAGATTTGATTCCTAATGAGGTCAATTTAGAGATCACGGGCTCCACGATTATGGCCCAGACGGCGGCCTACTTCTCTTTGACGATAGATGATCTTTGTGGGACCTCTCGCTCACGTGTCCTGGTCAACGCCCGGCAGATAGCGATGTATTTGTGCCGCGAGCTCACCGAACTCTCGCTACCTAAGATCGGTCAGACTTTTGGGGGACGCGATCACACGACGGTCATGCATGCAGATCGAAAGATCCGCCAACTTATGGCCGAGCGCAGATCGATCTATAACCAGGTCACAGAGTTGACCAACAGGATTAAGCAGCAGGTGAGGTAGATATGCCCGTATTCTCCCGTTTAGGGAAACTTGCCCCCAGTTGTGGATAAGTTGTGGATAAAAAGGGGTTTATTGGTATTTTCTGTGTATGGCAGTGAAAGAAGTGGTGAAAGGGAGGGGTGAGCGATGAGGTTTAACCAACTAATGCACAGATTTAAGGCGTTTATCCACAGGGTGGGCTCTGAAGTTCAAGGCGCTGAGCAGGGCTTTTCCTGTTTCTCCACACTAGGTGGCTCTGGTTACTACGACTACCTTTATATATCTAAGGCTCGGTACACAACGAACCTTTCACACAATTGGAGAGAGATATGAAGTTTACGGTCGAACAGTCCGTACTAGTTGACGGAGTTAATTGGGTCTCAAGAAGCCTCTCCACAAGACCGATAAAGACAGAGCTACTTGGGATCGTTATCGATGCCACAAATGAAGAGATTCATCTATCTGCATCTGATTTAGAAACCGCCAGCAAGGCGCATTTTCCTGCAGAGATTAAAGAGGGCGGGAAGGTGTTGGTCCCTGGGCGTTTACTAGCTGAGATATCGAGATCACTTCCCAACAAAGCAATAACCTTTATATTAGAGGGAACCCGCGTCTTAGTAACGAGCGGCAGCGCGAAATTTACTCTTCCAACCCTATCTATCGATGAATACCCGAAACTACCCGAACTACCTGACACCACAGGTGTGATCGCTAGTGATCTATTTTCGACTGCGGTAGCACAGGTTGCAATAGCTGCTGGGCGCGATGACTCACTTCCCACTCTCACTGGTGTTCATGTGGAGATTAACGAAGACACTGTGACGCTTGCAGCGACCGATAGATACCGCTTAGCCGTGCGCGAACTCCAATGGCAGCCATCTACACCAAGTTTTTCCACTACAGCACTACTGCGCGCTCGCACAATCGCCGATGCGGCGAAGTCTTTAACGGGGACAAAGTGTCTCTCTTTCTTTTGCCGCCGCTACAAGCAATGATCGTTTAGCTGGCTTTGCAAGTGATGGTAGAACCATGACATCTAGAATGCTGGATGGGACATTTCCTCCATATAGACACCTGCTTCCACAAGAGGTGACAACAACAGCCCTTATCGAGGTCGCAACACTTTTGGACTCTGTAAAACGCGTAGCACTCGTCACCGATAAAACCGTTCCACTACGTCTTAACTTCAGTAACAACACCCTCTCTCTTGAAGCCGTGCGGGGGAAGAGGCACAAGCGACAGAGGCCATAGAGATTCTCTTAACAGGTGAAGATATCTCAATAGCCTTTAATCCAGTTTTTCTCGCCGATGGCTTGACGGCAGTAGGTACAAAGTTCGTACAGATCTCTTTCACTGGAGCTAACAAGCCAGCGATCCTTATGGGTAAAAGCGATAAAGATGGTGGATTGATTGAGAACTATCGCTATCTATTAATGCCAATGCGTTACGCCTCTTAACTAAAGAGATTCATGTGCGTATTAACAAGTTGGAGTTGACCAACTTTCGCTCTTACCCCTCATTAAAATTAGAGATGAAGCCCGGTGTTACTACTTTTATCGGTGATAATGGCTCAGGCAAAACAAATATCGCTGAAGCGCTGATCTATCTCTCATCCCTTTCATCTCATAGAACATCGAGCAATGCTCCACTTATTACTTTAGGGGCACAGCAGGCCGTGATTCGGGCCGAGATAGAGCGAGAGACTCGGTTATTGCAGATTGATCTTGAGATAAATGCAACAAAGGCAAACAAAGCAAAGATCAACCAAAACCCTACCCGTAGTCAACGCGAGATCTTGGGAGCATGTCAGATTGTTTATTTCTCACCTGAGGACCTTGACCTAGTAAGGGGTGAGCCAGGGCTTCGTCGAGATTTTCTCGATCGTCTACTAGTAACCCGCACTCCCCGAATGGCTGGAGTGATCGCCGATTATGAGCGGGTTATCAAACAACGCAACACATTACTAAAGACCAGAGCATCAACAACTGCGTTGATCCCTTGGAATGAGCAGTTGGTTAAATTTGGTGCACAGTTAACTGCCGAGAGAATAGCTCTGGTAGAGGCACTGAACCCATGGGTGGGCCTTCACTACGCCAGTCTTAATGAGGTAAAGCCCGCTTCGATTACATATAAGTGCAGCACAGAGGGTGTCAATAACAGTAGTGAAAACAATAGTGATGTCTTATCGGCACGTTTAGAGGAGGTGGCTTATCAGGAGATTGAACGAGGTGTTTCATTGATCGGTCCACATCGTGATGATCTACATCTACAAATCGGTGATTTTCCAGCCAAAGGTTATGCAAGCCATGGAGAGTCATGGTCTATGGCGATATCTCTTCGTATCGGATCATTTAATTTATTGAAGAGTGAGGGCGCCGAACCAATTTTAATCTTAGATGATGTCTTTGCAGAGCTGGATACATCTAGGCGCAATCAATTAATCTCTGCGACATTGATTGCAGAGCAGACGATTATTACCGCCGCTGTTGAAAGTGACTTGCCAATGCAGTTACTTACACAAAAGTTTTATGTGACACCAGGTGTCGTTAAGAAGAGTGGGATCTAATGCAGAGACGTGATTTAGCTCTTGATTTATTTAAGAGTTTTAAAACAGGTGTAGTAAGAAAATCAAATAAACCTGCACCAACGAAGCGTTCAGGTAAACCGGGAGATCCTGAACTGATAGCAGAGGCTCTAAGTGATTTAATCTCAGAGCGCGAGTGGGATAGTGGTTTAGCTGAAGGTAATTTATTTATTACATGGGCACAGATTGTTGGTAGCGATATAGCCGCACATACAACGCCGCTATCAATCTCAGATGGTGTGTTAACAGTTCAAACATCATCGACGGCGTGGGCGACACAGTTGAGCCTTGTCTCTACGCAGCTATTGAGCACAATTCAAAGTGATCCAAGTGGTGCGACTGTTCTTAAGCTCATATTCATAGGCCCTTTGGCGCCCAGCTGGAAGAAGGGCATCCGCTCCATTCGAAACGCCAGAGGCCCTAGAGATACCTACGGCTGATAACCTCCCCCTCAACTAGGTGCTCATCGTTCGGCTATACCCACACCCAGCCCCTTTTTCGGCTATTTCTACTCTCCTTTTACCACTAGGATAAAGCCCTGTAATCGGGAATATGCCTCCTGAGGCCTTCATAGGCGATTTGGGCATGTGCGAATCAAAGGAGTGCAATGGCTGAGAACTCCTATGACGCCAGCGCTATCACCGTCCTTGAGGGGCTTGAGGCGGTTAGAAAACGGCCAGGGATGTACATCGGCTCCACTGGTGAACGGGGCCTACACCATCTTGTCTATGAGGTCGTCGATAACTCAGTTGATGAGGCCTTGGCTGGTCACTGCAGCGAGATCAACATCGCCTTGATGGCAGATGGCGGCGTTGAGGTCATCGATAACGGGCGGGGAATCCCTGTCGATATCCACCCGATTGAGAAAAAACCGGCACTTGAAGTCGTACTCACCGTCTTGCACGCTGGGGGAAAATTTGGAGATAGCGGATACTCAGTCTCAGGTGGCTTACACGGAGTTGGTATCTCAGTTGTAAATGCATTGAGTACGGATCTATCGGTCGTCGTACAACGCGATGGAAATTTTTGGTACCAGGATTACAAACTTGGGGTTCCAACGGCTTCAGTCAAAAAAGGTGAGCTCTCGAAAAACACAGGGACAACTGTTCGCTTTTGGCCCTCAAAGGATATCTTTGAGACGACTGATTTCTCTTTTGAAACTCTTTCGACACGCTTACGCGAGATGGCTTTTTTAAACAAGGGATTAATTCTGACGTTGACAGATTTACGTCCTGGACATGTTGATGAGAAAGGTGAACAGATAGCTGTTCGCTATCAATATCAAGGTGGTATCTCAGATTTCGTTAAACATCTCAACTCGACAAGGGGGGAGACACATAAATCAATCATCTCCTTTACAGCAGAGGATAAAAAAGCAAAGATTTCTTTGGAAGTATCGATGCAATGGAACGCGGGATTTAGTGAATCGGTCTATACCTTTGCCAACACAATTCATACCCACGAGGGTGGTGCCCATGAAGAGGGTTTTCGTACAGCGCTCACATCTGTAGTCAATAAGTTCGGTGAAGAGCAGGGGTACATCAGAAAGAAAGAGGATCGCTTAACGGGTGATGATGTACGTGAAGGACTTACTGCGATTGTGTCGATCAAACTTGTCGATCCTCAATTTGAAGGTCAAACAAAGACAAAACTGGGCAATACNGTGGCCAAGACTTTCACTCAAAAAGTAGTCAATGAAGAGCTCACCACATGGTTTGAACAAAATCCAAGTGAGGGAAAAGAGATTGTCCGCAAGAGTATCGATGCCGCAGCGGCTCGAGTGGCGGCGCGAAAGGCCCGAGACTTGAGTCGTAATCGCAAAGGTCTACTTGAAGGGCGCGGCATGCCGGGCAAGTTAGCGGANTGTCAGTGGACAGATCCAGCCAAGTGCGAGCTTTACATCGTAGAAGGTGACTCAGCGGGCGGATCCACTAAGGGCGGTCGCGACTCTCGTAATCAAGCAGTCCTGCCTATCCGTGGAAAGATATTAAATGTCGAAAAGGCGCGTATTGATCGTGTCTTACAAAACAATGAAGTACAGGCTCTGATCACAGCCCTTGGCACAGGCGTCCANGATGATTTTGATATCGCAAAGCTTCGCTACCACAAGATCATCTTGATGGCCGATGCCGATGTCGATGGTCAACATATCCGGACACTTCTTCTGACACTTCTCTTTCGTTTCATGCGTCCTCTTATCGAACAAGGTTACGTCTACTTCGCACAACCACCTTTNTATAAATTAAAATGGGGTGGCAAAGAGCCTGTTGAGTATGCCTTCAGTGATCGCGAGCGGGATGGGATGATTCAAATCGGTTTAGATAACGGTAAGCGTCTGCCTAAAGAGGATGGGATACAGCGTTTTAAGGGTCTAGGTGAGATGCCAGCCAAGGAGTTATGGGATACGACCATGGATCCCGAACATAGAGTGCTCATCAAGGTCATGCTCGAGGATGCAGTCGCCGCCGATGATCTTTTCTCGGTCCTTATGGGCGAAGATGTCGAGAAACGTAGAGCCTTCATCCAACGTAACGCCAAAGATGTCAGATTCTTGGATATTTAAATGGATGATCTAAATCCAAACAAGTTGGAGTCATTTGACAAGATTGAGAGCGTTGATCTTCAAGTAGAGATGGCGCGTTCATACCTTGACTATGCGATGTCGGTCATCGTCGGGCGTGCCCTGCCAGATGTCCGTGATGGATTAAAGCCGGTTCATAGACGTGTTCTCTACGCGATGTATGACGCGGGCTATCGTCCAGATAAGGGTTATTACAAATCTTCCCGCATCGTGGGCGATGTGATGGGAAATTACCACCCACACGGAGATGGTGCGATCTATGACTCCGTTGTCCGCCTAGCCCAACACTGGTCGCTACGTTATTTATTAATAGATGGAAATGGAAACTTCGGCTCTCCGGGAAATGATCCCGCCGCAGCAATGCGCTATACAGAGGCACGACTATCCCCTATAGCGATGGAGATGATGCGTGATATCGATGAAGATACCGTCAACTTCGTCTCTAACTATGACGGGCGATCGCAAGAGCCAACCGTCTTACCTTCACGTTTTCCCAACTTACTCGTCAATGGCAGTGCTGGAATCGCCGTGGGGATGGCGACGAATATCCCACCGCATAACCTGCGCGAGATCGGTGAAGCGGTCATCTACACCCTTGATCATCCAGAGTTAAAGCAGGAGGAGCTCCTTAACGCCCTATTAAAGATTGTCAAAGGTCCAGACTTTCCTACTAAGGCGCTCATCGTTGGAAGAGGTGGAATCGAAGATGCATATCGCACGGGCCGTGGGTCGGTCACAATGCGAGCAGTTGTGCAGGTGGAGGAGATCAATAAGCGAACATGTTTGGTAATTAGTGAGCTGCCCTATCAAGTCAATCCAGATAACTTAGCGCTAAAGATCGCTGAGCTCGTCAAAGATGGGAAGATAAAGGGCATCGCAGACGTGCGCGATGAGGGTAATGAACGATTAGGTCAGAGATTAGTGGTGGTCTTACAGAGCAGCGCTATCCCTAAGGTAATCCTGAATAACTTATACAAACACACACAGCTGCAAGATACCTTTGGTGCAAATATGTTGGCACTCGTAGATGGTGTCCCACGTACCTTGCGTCTAGATGAGTTCATCCGCTATTACATCGAGCATCAAATCGAAGTAATCGTGCGCCGCACCAAGTTTCGCCTGGCTGAGAAAGAGCGTCGGGCACATATCCTGCAGGGCTATCTCAAGGCTCTCGATGCCCTCGATGCCGTCATCGCATTGATCCGTGCATCGAGGACACCGGAGGAGGCACGGACAGGTCTAATGAAGCTCTTAGATGTCGATGAGATTCAGGCAAATGCGATCCTGGACATGCAGCTACGGCGCATCGCAGCACTCGAGCGTCAGAAGATCAATGATGAATACGACGCTCTTATGTCTGACATTATCGAACTCAATGCGATCTTGATCAGCGAAGATAAACAGCGTGAGATCGTTAAGAATGAACTCGTCGAACTCGTCACAAAGTATGGCGATGAGCGCCGCACACAGATAATCGCTAGTGAGGGTGATTTTAGCGCTGAGGATCTGATCCCAGATCAAGATGTGGTCGTAACGATCACACGAGGTGGCTACTCCAAACGCACCATGGCCGAGCTCTATCGCTCACAACGACGAGGTGGCCGTGGTGTCAAAGGCGCGGCGTTGAAAGAGGATGATGTCGTTGATCATTTCTTTGTGGCATCGACACATGATTGGCTTCTGTTCTTTACCAATCAGGGCCGCGTCTATCGTTCAAAGGTTCATGAGCTACCGGATGCTGGGCGTGATGCCCGTGGGCAACATGTTGCAAACCTCATGGCCTTTAAACCAAATGAGAAGATAGCTGAAGTCCTATCACTAAAAGATTACTCACTCTCACCATTTTTAGTTCTTGCAACTAAGCGTGGACTCATCAAAAAAACCCCGTTAGTAGAGTTTGACTCACCGCGTACTGGTGGTCTAATCGCAATCTCATTAAAGCCCGGGGATGAGGTCGTTGGTGCTTCTTTAGTCAATAGTGGTGATGAACTTCTTTTGGTCTCAACAAAGGGGATGTCACTTCGATTTACCGCCGATGATGAGTCATTACGTCCAATGGGCAGGTCAACTAGTGGAGTGATAGGGATGAAGTTTCGTACAGGAGATTCATTACTCACCATGGCACGCGTAGATAGCGACCTTGCAGCGAACTCGTTTGTCTTCACGGCAACAGATGGTGGCTTTGGGAAGAAGACCCCGATTGTTGAGTATCGATTACAAGGCAGAGGCGGTCTTGGAATTAAGGCGGCAAAGATTAATGAAGACTCACGTGGATCATTAGTGAGCGCATTAGTCCTGCGTGATGAGGATGAGGTCTTGGCCATTACATCTGCAGGAACAGTTATGAGAACCCCTGCGGCGCAGGTGCGACAAACAGGGAGAGATTCGATGGGTGTGCGCTTGGTTAATCTAGATGAGGGCGTCACACTGGTATCGGTCACGAAAAATAGCGAGGATGAGATTTCCTCGAAAAGTTAGTATGGTTCACACCTGTTGGTATAGGACCCAGCTCGCCATTTTGGGAGTTGGTGGAGTTCAAGGTAACCTTGCGCTTCTGCATTAAAGAGTGATCTTTTATGCGGGCCTATAGCTCAGCCTGGTTAGAGCGCTTCCCTGATAAGGAAGAGGT
>JGI25920J50251_10000067_pt1 | contig 28830 bp, 26 predicted proteins | sample LauGreBMM110DCMD_2_FD_50251 | JGI IMG/M metagenome (IMG submission 50251) | reverse complement strand
GACTGGCTGTAGCGAAAGTTGTGTTTCTGGATCGAAGGTGCGGATGCTTTCGATTTCTTTTCCAACTAATTCCAGGCGGTAGGGAAATTCATTGCTAAAAGAAAACACATCCAAGATTCCACCACGGATGGCAAATTGCCCGGGCTCATAGACAAAATCAGTTCGTTCAAAGTCGTAGGTGGAAAGAATTTCAGTGACAAACTCCATGTCAACAGCCTCTCCAACCCGTGCTGTAAACGTGTTTTCTATGAGAGAACGTTTGTTGATCACCTTTTCGTAGAGCGCCTCGGGATAGGTGATCACAATTCGAGAACTACCCTTGGATTCTAGGAGTTGATTTAGGAGCTCTGCCCGCTGCAGTACGTTTGCATTGTCTATCTCTTCGTATTGGTAGGGGCGTTTGTAGCTGCTCGGAAAAATTCGTTGATCTAGGTTTCCCAATAAATTTTGTAGATCCGAATTTAAATAGGCTGCCTCCTCTTTGTCTTGGGCAACTACCAAATGAAAGCCACCCTGCTGCTCGAAGTAGGCTGCCAATAAAACCATGTCTAAGCTACCCGAAAGACCTTTTACCTGCAGTTGGAAAGGAGCCCCTGCACTTAATTGGTGGGCTAAAGTTTGAAAAATGGGATCCGACTGGTAAATGGAGAGAAAAGAAGGTCTATCCACAAAGGGCTAGTTTAGAAGATTGAAGGCTGTAAATCTAGTTTTTTTTTGAGGGATTCCTTTGGAATACAATTGAAATTGACATTTTTTGAACTAAGCCACGCACAAAATGTTTTTCACTCGATGAGACAAACCCCTCCTTCGAAAACTTGGTTCCAAAAGATAGAGAAGCAACATCCCTACGAGACGTTGCTGTACTTGGCCATGCTAGGAAGTGGTATTATTTTCTTGTTTTTGGCCTTATCCTTCTTTTTTTCTGGGCGAGATTACCTCCAAGGATTAAATGAGCAGGTGCCATTTGCCTTTCTGGTATCTACTTTTCTCCTCGTGCTTTCTGGGTATACGGCGGTGAAAATGCGGCTACACTACCAAGAAGAAAACATTGACAAGCTGTATCGCTCGTTGAAATCAACCTTTATTTTAGGGCTTTTATTTATAGCCTTTCAAATTTTGGGCTGGAAGGAGCTCACNGATAGAGGGATCAATTTTACTGGAATTCCCAGCGGCTCTTTTTTGTATGTACTTTCCGGGATCCATGTGCTCCACCTACTTGGGGCGATGACTTTTGCGGCCATCTTGTTGGTTGAAGTTCGAAAAACGCAACGGGATGTAGTGCGAAGGCTTGTGTGGTCAACCAACCCGTATGAAAAATTAAGAATCCGCTTATTTACCATTTATTGGCAGTTTATGGATGCGGTTTGGCTTATCTTATTTCTTCTATTTGTACTTAGCTTTTGATGCAACTCAACCTTCAAACTGCCGTTGGCAAGTCTCACCTTCAAGTAAAGGAAGGCTTTACGGAATCCCTATTTGCAAAGCTGGCCCCTCCCTTTCCGCCCGTGAAGGTGATCCGATTTGACGGCTGTACCGCAGGTGATATCGTAGACTTGGAGTTGAACTTTATTTTTTTCAAGCAAAAATGGACCAGCAGAATCACGGAAGATCACTGCGATGCGAAAGAATTCCGTTTTGTGGATGAGGGTATCCTGCTGCCTTTTTTTCTGGGAAAGTGGAGGCATTGCCATCGAATCTTGGCGCAGCCTTCGGGAAGCATAATTAGTGATGAAATTGAGTTTGAAGGAGCCTATGCTTGGATGACCCCGCTCCTCTACCCGATTTTATGGCTGCAATTTTGGTACCGAAAGCCTATTTACCGCAGTGTTTTTAGAGCGGGTTAGCTGCTGAGAGGTGTTCACAATTTTTGATTTGGCAGTCCCCATACAGCACCAAGGAGTGACTGGTAATGGTAGAGCCAAACTCCTTGCTCATCGCNTCTTTGATGTCAGTTAGCCGAGGGTCGGAAAATTCTCTGATTTTTCGGCATTGCCTACACACGTGGTGATCGTGGTGGGTATAGGCAAGCGCTTGTTCGTAGAGGGCGACCTTATCTTTAAATTGATGTTTTACGGCGAGTCCGCTTTCAACTAACAAATCCAAGGTATTGTAAATGGTGGCACGGCTGATGGTATAGCCTTTGTTTCTCATTTTTAAAAATAGCCCTTCCACATCGATATGCTCATCTTCGGGGAGGAGGTACAACTCATCTAAAACGGAATACCGCTCTGGTGTTTTTCTACTGCCTTGCCGAAGGAGGAAGTGTTCAAAAATCTTTTTTGCTTTTTCAATTAATGCGGTATCGGCCATCTCCAAAGGGTTGAGGGATAAATATCCACTTTTCCTAAGGCTTTGGCAAGGAAAGAAGGGAGTTCTTCCCCGCCTGGCGTAGCGGCAGTAGGGTTTGGCAGGCTCAGAATTCTTGAATTTTGTTTGAATTGAGTGGTAAAAATTTCGTACTTTATAAAATAGACTCGTGGAGGAGATGAAGCTGAGATCCTTGTTTTTGTTTGTGCTTTTACTTCTTGTGCTGACCCTGCAAGCGCAGGTGCCTGGATTTTTTATTGCTGGGGACCAAAAAAAGGTGAAGGTGCCCTTTTTAGCTACCAATAGTTTGATTCTCCTTCCCGTATCGATTAATGGCAATCCTCCGCTTTACTTTTTGTTGGACACGGGGGTAAAGGCCAACCTCCTTTTTAGTAAAACCATGGGAGACTCCTTGGGATTAACCTATACCCGCCGTGTGGGCATGGTGGGAGCAGATGGGAGTACGACTGTTTGGGCCCGGGTCTCGCCCACCAATACCTTGGATTTGGGGGGAGTAGAAGGCAGATTACAGAGTTTGCTGGTATTAGAAGAAGATTTTTTGGAGCTTGAAGCGGTGCTAGGCCTGCCTGTTTACGGGATCCTTGGCCACGAATTTTTCAAGTACAATTCGGTAAAGATCGATTATGACCAGGCGATCATCACTTTTTATCAGCCTGAGGGCTTGGCCTGGAAGCCCCCATTTTATCGAAGATTAACGCTGCAAGTGGAAGATGGCAAGGCCTACATCGATGTGAAGGTTCAACAGATGGAAGGAGCCACAATCAAGGCAAAGGTGCTGGTAGATACAGGTGCAAATCATGGGCTTTTGCTCAACCAAGAGACGTCCTCTGAGATTAAGCTTCCCGAGCAACGAATTGAAACGCAGCTGGGGCAATCGCTTGGTGGGGTGCTTTACGGTCAACTGGGTAGAGTAGAGCGCCTCTCGATGCGGGGCTTGACCTTCCAGCAGGTAATTACCTCCTATCCTGAGCCCAACACATTCAGTGCGCTCATTCAAGCTAGTGGAAGGCAAGGTAGCCTTGGAGCTGAGGTGTTGGGAAAAACCAAACTCATTCTGGACTACCCTAGGAATGGGTTTTATGCGCGACCTGGCGCGACTTTTTACCATCCCTTTGAGTTTGATATGAGTGGACTGGTAGTCAAAAAACTGCGAAGCAAGGAAAAGCGCTGGTACATTGGAGATGTGCGTGAAGGCTCCCCGGCGCATCTGGCAGGGGTACTCCCTTTTGACGAAATCTTAAGCATCGATTCGGTGCCTGTACTGATTTGGGAGATGGAGCAGCTGGTGAAATTACTCCGTTCTGAGCCGGACAGAGTCGTGGAGCTTGATTTGAGGCGTTACTCCTCCCTAAATTCTACCGAATACATTGATCTTAAGGTACGCCTGCAACTGAAAAAGCAAATTTGATTTTTCTGTCGGAAAAGAAAATTTGGATAACTTTGTCCTTCAAGGCAACGAACCTCTAAAAATTCCGTGTAACTCTTCGATTTAACCAATAGAAAACATGAAAAAAATCTTAATCCCTGTAGCAATCCTTGCCGTGCTAGGCATTTTAATCTATTCCAAGGCAGTAGGAACTTACAACCAATTTGTACAATTAGAAGAAGGTATCAATGGCGAATGGGCTGAGGTACAAACGCAATACCAAAGAAGAGTCGATCTGATCCCCAACCTNGTCAGCACNGTNAAAGGCTATGCGGAATTTGAGCAAGAGACCCTTACCGGAGTGGTAGAGGCACGTTCCAAGGCTACATCCGTACAGATTGATCCCACCAATTTGACTCCAGAAAAGCTTGCTGAATTTCAACAAGCACAAGATCAACTTTCTGGTGCGTTGAGTCGCTTGCTTGTCACTGTTGAAAAATACCCAGACCTAAAGGCCAATCAAAACTTNCTNGANCTTCANGCACAATTAGAGGGTACAGAAAATAGAATCGCTGTAGCGCGAAGAAATTTTAACGAATCCATCAAAAGTTATAACGCTACTTTGAGAGTGTTCCCGAACAACATNTTTGCGGGTTGGTATGGCTTCGCNGCNAAAGGTTATTTTGAAGCAGCTGCTGGTGCAGACAAAGCTCCAACCGTACAATTCTAAGGAGAGCGATGGCTACCCAACTATTTTCTCCAGAACAGAAAGCACAAATTGTTGCGGCAATTCAAGAGGCAGAGAAGCAAACTTCCGGAGAGATGCAAGTGCACATAGAAAGTACCTGCAAGGGTGAGGTGCTCGACCGAGCCGCACAGGTATTTAAGTTGCTCAAAATGTACCAAACTAAGGAAAGAAATGGCGTTTTGGTGTACTTAGCCGTGGTAGACCAAAAGTTTGCCATCCTAGGCGACGCGGGCATCAATGCTAAAGTACCTTCGAATTTTTGGGAGAGTACCAAAGACCTGATGGCGAGCCATTTTCGNCAGGGCAAGTTTACAGAAGGACTCATTGAAGGCATTCACCATGCCGGGGATCAGTTGAAAACCCATTTTCCATACGATCACCGAGATGACCAAAACGAACTATCCAATGAGGTATCCTTNGGCAAGTAAGCTAGTTGTAGTACTCGCCTTATTTCTTCTTCAAGGCTTTGCATTTGCACAGGAATTTCCTGCAGCCCCTAATCCTCCTCGTCTAGTCAATGATTTAACGGGTACCTTGAGTGCCGAGGAGCTTGGTAAGCTGGAGCAGAAGCTACTTGCCTATTCAGACAGTACCTCCACACAGGTGTCTATCGTCCTTCTAGGATCAGTAGGCGTCTACGATATTTCTGATTATGCCTTCCAATTGGGAGAGCAGTGGGGCATTGGAGGCAAAGGCAAGGACAATGGCATCCTCATTTTGGCTGCGATGAATGACCGTAAGGTCTTTATTGCTACAGGAAGAGGGTTGGAAGGGGCTGTGCCCGATGCGCTAGCGAAGCGGATTGTCAACAACCTGATCCTTCCCAATTTCAAGACAGAGGCCTACTACCAAGGTTTGGATGAGGCAACTGACATGATCTTTAAGCTGGCCTCTGGCGAGTACCAAGCAGATGAAGTCATGGCGGAAGATAGTCCTGTTTTGGCTATCCTATTCATCCTCTTCTTTATTTTTATTTTTGTGGTCTTGCCGATCATCAAAAACCGGAAGGATAACAACAACCACATGGGCGGTAAAGGTGGAGGAATTGATTTCTGGACTACCCTCCTTTTGGCAAATGCGCTAGGTGGTAGTGGTAGAGGAAGTAGCGGTGGTGGCTCTTTTGGAGATTTTTCTTCAGGGGGAGGTTCCTTTGGTGGCTTCGGAGGCGGCTCCTTTGGTGGAGGCGGTGCTGGAGGAAGCTGGTAGCCTACTCCATTCCTTGAGAAATTAAGGCGGACAAGGCCTCTTGAATGAGGTCTTGTTCAAAGCCTTTACTCATCAGGTAGTGCGTGACCAAGTATTTTTTTTTGTAGGCGTCTTTTTCTTTGNTNTTTTCCCACTTTTTTTCTGCCTCNCGCTCGATGGTAGCAAAATACTCCTCTCCATCAATCTCTGACAAGCCTTTTTGAATGATGGAAGAACTGATTTCTCGGAGTTTCAACTCCCGGCTAATTCTCCCTTTCCCCCATTTTTTAATTCGAAATTTCCCTCGGGCATAGGATCTAGCAAAGCGCTCCTCATCCACAAACCCACTTGCAGCCAATTCAGCAAGAATGGTTTCTGTAGCCTTACCCTGAATCCCTTTTTCGAAAAGTTTCCGTCGAAGTTCCCAAGCACATCGTTCCTGGTAGGAGCAATAGGTTTCCAACTTGCCCCTTGCCTCTTCGAGACTCCAATTCTTTTTTGGTGACTGCTCTCCGTTATTTCTTCCCCAACTGGACATTTTTGGTAATTTTGAAGCAAATTACCTTAAGCTCAAGTTTTTTCAAACCTAAACAAGCGATTCTACACATGAGAAAGAAAATAGTAGCCGGCAACTGGAAGATGAACCTCACCTTTGAAGAAGGGCAGCAGCTCACCAGCGAAATTGTCAACATGTTCAAGGACGAAGCCATTCAGGACGTGACCGTGGTTCTTAACCCNCCCTTTCCTCACCTGCATCCAGTGAAGAAGTTGGTAGGGGAAACAGCAGGGATCTTTATTGGGGCACAAAATTGTTCAGAAAAAGAGGCAGGAGCTTTTACTGGNGAAGTGTCTGCAAAGATACTGGCCTCCTTTGGGGTATCTTTTGTCATCTTAGGACACTCTGAAAGAAGGGAGTACTTTCAGGAAAGTAATTCCCTGCTTGCTTCCAAAGTCAACCAAGCTTTGGCACATGGACTGACACCTATCTTCTGCTGCGGAGAATCTCTGGCAATTCGGGAGGCAGGAACTCATGAGGAAACTGTAAAGGATCAGCTGACGGCAGGTTTATTTCACCTTTCTCCAGAAGAGTTTTCCAAGGTAGTAATTGCTTATGAGCCCATCTGGGCGATTGGTACGGGCAAGACTGCTTCTGCCGACCAGGCACAAGACATGCATGCGGCGCTGAGGGCACACCTTGCCTCCAAGTATGGGGATAAACTAGCGCAGCAAACCTCCATTTTGTACGGAGGAAGTGCGAATCCAGGAAATGCCAAAGAGCTATTTTCTAAGCCAGATGTGGATGGNGGATTGATTGGAGGCGCTTCGTTGAAGTCCCGTGATTTTGTAGACTTGCTCAAATCCTTTTAAACGAAAATCCGTTTGTTTGACGATATCCCTAGTTAGCCTGCACGCTGCTGGCATCCTCTGGGGAGTACGGCTATCTTTTTCCGACCCTTCATGGACTACATACAAGTAACGATCACCTGCCTGGAGGAGTACCGGGAAATTTTAATTGCCGAACTGGCTGATATTGGCTTCGACTCCTTTTTGGAGACAGACAGCGGCCTAGAGGCTTTTGTGTCTCAGGAGGGACTCTCGAGGGAGGCGCTGGACCAACTAATAGACCGGTACCGTGAGCCAGCTCAGCTGACAATCAGCGATGGGATACTTCCTAAAGTCAACTGGAATGAGGAGTGGGAAAAAAATTACGACCCCATTTCGGTCGGTAACCTGGTCTATGTACGGGCCTCTTTTCATGCCCCACAAGCGGGATACCGATATGAAATTGTGATCAACCCCAAAATGTCCTTTGGCACGGGCCACCATGCGACCACTTACCAGCTCCTAGCCCTGCAAGGAAAGATCGATCACCAAGGCAAGCGCGTGGTAGATGTAGGATCTGGCACTGGTATTTTGGCCATCATGGCCCATTTGCTAGGGGCAAGGCAAGTAGAAGCCTTTGATATTGACGATTGGTGTGTGGACAATGGAAACGAAAATTTTGATCTCAATGACCTGTCTACTCGGATGGGTCTAGGAACGATCCGGCAAGTACAGCCTCAAGGGCCCTTTGACCTTGTTTTGGCCAACATCAACAAAAACGTGCTACTAGATGAAATGGAAATCTATGCGGGTCTTTTGGAGCCAAAAGGACTCTTGTTATTGAGCGGTTTTTATGATCAAGATGTTGCCGACATGATTCAAGCAGCAGCGGTACATAGCTTACACTTGACGGATCGCAGTTGCAAAGACAATTGGGCAGCCTTGTGCTTTCAAAAAAACTAAGGTGACGGAGCTTATCGGATACAGTATCTTATTGGTAGCGCTATTGNCTCATGCGCTGGTGGCGGCACTTGTGTACCGAAAAATACACCGCGACTCGAGCCTGACCTTCACACAGAAAAACGAATTGAAGTTAAAGGCATTAATTTTCCCATTGGGCTTATGGCTAAGGTATCGAGCTGGCCAAAAAAGATGATTTTTGATCATCCAGGACTATGGGTGGCCCCTGTTGGATCGAATGAAAAGCCGTTTGCCGAGTAGAAAGGAAAAGAGCATCCCAAATACTTTTGTAAGTTTACCCTATGGACTACGTCTGGAAACAAAAGCCAAAAATAGAACAAGCCGCGATTGACAAGTTAAGCAAGGACATCAATGTGAATGCCACCATTGCCAACATGTTGATCAATAGGGGTGTGGAAAATTTTGACCAGGCCAAAGACTATTTCCGTCCTAGCCTNAACCTGCTGCATGATCCTTTTTTGATGAAGGACATGGACGCGGCAGTGCTTCGAATAGAAAAGGCAGTAAAGAACCAGGAGCGCATCTTGGTNTATGGAGATTACGATGTGGATGGGACGACAGCGGTAGCCCTGATGTATGGGTTTTTAAGAGGATTTTACCCCCATGTTGATTTTTACATTCCGGACCGTTACAAGGAAGGCTATGGTATTTCCGAACGGGGAGTTCGCTATGCCGCTGAATCTGGTTTCTCACTGATCATCGCTTTAGACTGTGGCATCAAGTCCATGGATAAAGTGGAATTGGCCTCTGCGCTTGGTGTGGACTTTATTATCTGTGACCACCATACTCCAGGGGATGAACTGCCAAAGGCAGTGGCTGTGCTGGACCCAAAAAGACAGGATTGCAACTATCCTTACAAGGAATTGAGTGGATGTGGCGTAGGCTTTAAGCTCATCCAAGCCTATGCCAAAGCGCAGCAACTCGAAGAGGCTAGCCTCTATACTTTTTTGGATCTGGTGGTGGTCAGTATTGCGGCAGACATCGTCCCTATTACAGGGGAAAATCGGATTTTGGCTTACTATGGTCTAGACCGGCTCAANAATACCCCGAGGCCAGGGCTGAAAGCGTTGATGCTACTTTCTAAAATTGAAAAGGAGATGCAAATCTCAGAAATCGTTTTCAAAATTGGTCCACGAATCAATGCCTCCGGACGTCTCGAACATGCCAAGGCTTCTGTAGAGCTGCTGATNGCCCCGAATTTGGACGAGGCCATCGAGCGAGCCAAGCTAGTAGATGAGGTCAATGCTACGCGGCGCAACTTTGATGAGCACATCACGAAAGAGGCCTTTGAAATGCTGGCGCTTCAAGAAGAAGGAGCNCAGCTGAACTCCACTGTGCTATTCAAGCAGGATTGGCACAAAGGGGTTATTGGCATAGTAGCCAGCCGATGTATTGAAAAATATTACCGCCCAACCATTATTTTGACTGAGTCCAACAACAAAGCTACGGGTAGCGCTCGCTCGGTAGTTGACTTCGACATCTACGANGCGATAGCCGAATGTGCGGATNTGCTGGACCAGTTTGGGGGCCATAAGTATGCTGCGGGCCTTACCTTGGATGTAAAAAATGTTCCTGCCTTTCAGAAAAAGTTTGAAGAGGTCGTAAAAAGCCGCATTCAAGCCATCCATCTAAGGCCTGTCATCGAGATTGATGATGTCTTGCTTTTAGATCAGATCAACTACAAGTTTTACAACATTATTAAACAGATGGCTCCTTTTGGACCGGGCAACTCGGAACCTATTTTCCGAATACAAAATGTGTATGCAGAAGATGTGACGGTACTAAAAGACAAGCACTTACGAATTAAAATTATGCAGGACGGGCAGTTGACCACTCCGGTATGTTTGGGCTTTGGCATGGCGGACCGAACTAAGGATCCTGACCTCACCACGGTCAACATGCTGCGTGGAAAAATGCGGTTCGATCTTGTGGTGGAAATGCGCGAAAATTTCTTTCGTGACAAAAGTAGTTTGCAACTCTACGTGAAAGACATCAAATTTGACTGATATGATTCTTCGAGCTGAACACCTTCTAAAAATATACAAAGGCCGATCCGTGGTCAATGATATTTCAATACAGGTTTCCCAAGGGGAAATTGTCGGACTTTTGGGTCCCAATGGAGCGGGAAAAACTACTTCATTCTACATGATTGTAGGACTCATCAAACCCAATTCCGGGAAGATATTTTTGGAAGAGCAGGACATTACAGGCTTGCCCATGTACAAAAGAGCCAAGCTTGGCATTGGCTACCTGGCGCAGGAAGCATCCGTTTTTCGCAAGCTTTCGGTGGAAGAAAATATATTGGCTGTACTCGAGATGACTACGCTTAGTAAGGTGCAGCAAAAGGAAAAAATGGAGAGCCTGCTCGAAGAATTTAGTTTAACTCATGTTCGAAAAAACCTCGGCATGGTCCTTTCGGGGGGAGAGCGTCGACGTACCGAAATTGCGAGAGCCCTAGCTGTGGACCCGAAATTTGTGCTCTTGGATGAGCCTTTTGCGGGGGTAGATCCCATTGCAGTGGAGGAAATTCAAACGATAGTAGCGAAGCTGAAGACAAAAAATATTGGCATTCTAATTACCGACCACAACGTGAACGAAACGCTTTCTATCACTGACCGCGCCTACTTGATGTTTGAAGGCCGACTTTTGAAGGCTGGAACTGCCGAAGAGCTAGCTGCGGATGAACAGGTGCGTCGGGTTTACCTAGGAACTCAGTTTGAACTGAAACGAAAAACTTTTTCCTAAATGGAGGTGCTCAACAGTTTCTTAACCTGGATCTTCAAAAATCGTCTAGGGCAGATTGAAAATTTTAAGCAAGAGCCTCATTTGGTGCAGCAAACCACACTAGTCGACTTGCTTGAAGCTGCAAAGGACACGGAAATAGGCAAGTCCTTCCACTTTGATAAAATCAAATCGTATGCAGATTTTGCAGCTGCTGTTCCCATTTTTGACTACGAATCCTATACTCCCTACCTAGAGAAGAACATCAAAGGGAAGCAACAGGTGTTTTGGCCTTCGACTATTCAGTGGTTTGCCAAATCCTCCGGAACCACTGCAGGACGCAGCAAATACATTCCNGTATCTGAAGAAAGTTTGGAAGAGTGCCATTACAAGGGGGGAAAGGACATGGTGTCACTTTATGTTAACAATTTCCCGGACACCAAAGTATTTACTGGAAAAAGCTTGTCTGTAGGGGGAGCGCTAGAGAAAAAGCCCCTCCATCCCAAAGGAATTGCTCGTGCTGGGGATGTGTCTGCCTTGATCATGCATAACCTTCCTATATGGGCACAGTTTGTACGTACCCCTTCCCTTGAGACGGCCTTGATGTCGGACTGGGAGGCCAAGATTGAGCGCATGGCACGAGAGACCATGGATGAAAATGTGACCTCTATCGCAGGGGTGCCTACCTGGACGATTGTCTTGCTTCAGCGTGTTCTGGAATTGAAAAAGGCCTCCAATATCCTAGAAGTATGGCCCAACTTGGAAGTTTTTTTCCATGGAGCTGTGGCTTTTGGGCCGTACCGAAATTTGTTCAAGGAGTTGATCCCTTCCGATAAAATGAGGTACATGGAAACCTACAATGCTTCCGAGGGATTTTTTGGGATGCAGGATCAGGCAGACTCGGATGAACTCTTGCTTTTGCTAGACTATGGGATTTTTTACGAGTTTATTTCTACCGAAGAACTGGGGAAGGAAGCTCCTGAAGTAGTGGCTTTGGATGGTGTGGAGCTTGGAAAAAATTATGCCTTGATCATCTCTACCAACGGAGGCTTGTGGCGATACCTGATTGGGGATACGATCAAATTTACCTCCTTGAACCTTATCGCTTTCGCATTTCTGGAAGAACCAAGCATTTTATCAATGCCTTTGGAGAAGAAGTGATTGTGGAAAATGCGGATGCCGCCATTGCCTATGCATGTGCACATACGGGCGCCACCATTACCAACTTTACTGCCGCCCCAATCTACTTTGAGGACAGCCAATCCAAGGGAGCGCATGAGTGGGTGGTGGAATTTAAAACACCCCCTGCAGATGTGGAAGACTTTGCGGAGAAATTGGACAACCACCTGCGGGAGATCAACTCCGATTACGATGCCAAAAGGCATAAGGACCTAGCCCTGCAACGCCTCAAGCTCCATGCCGCTCCAATAGGACTTTTTGAATCCTGGCTAGCCAAAAAAGGAAAGCTAGGAGGGCAACACAAGGTGCCTCGTCTCTCCAATTCTCGAGAATTTATGGAAGAAATTCTGGGGATGATGGCAAGTGATTAAGCATCTATTTTGTACCGAAGGACCAATTAACCAAAACTACTTCCTGTTTTTTGTGTTATCACTTGGTTTTAGGTTCAAAAAATTCAGAACACTTGCTTTTCACTCATTTAAAAAGTGAAATCCAATTAGACCTACTTCGCTTACAGCCATCGCAAAGTCCCTTTCCTTAATCTATGCCTCTTTCTACTTTGTTTGAACAAGCCCAANAATTTCTTCAGCTGTACCATTCCGAATCCAACTTGGGCGGATTAGAAAAAAGGCTGGACCAAGTTCAAGTTGAAATTTTGCAGACAGGCACCTATCGCTTGACCGAGAAAGAACTGAGCTACGGGGCGAAGCTGGCTTGGAGAAATAGTAACCGCTGCATGGGGAGACTTTTTTGGAAAACGCTAAAAGTCAGAGATCNGAGGACCCTAAGAAGTGCAGAGGAGGTATTTTTGGATGCCTTAGCCCATCTTAAATCAGCCACCCAGGGAGGAAAAATCCGTTCCACGCTATCCGTCTATGCTACCGCCGATGAGGGAGATTCTGGATTTCGTATTTTAAATAAGCAGCTAGTCCGATTTGCAGGCTATACGCTTCCCAATGGAGAGATCTTGGGTGACCCCGATGCGGTCGCATTTACGAGTTACTGCATCTCTTTGGGATGGGAGGGAAAAAACACCGCTTTTGATCTACTTCCACTCGTGATTCAACGTNAAGNAGAGCCCGCAAGCTGGTTTGCTCTCCCTGAGGAAAAGGNGCTTCGCGTAGCCCTCTCTCATCCGGATTATACCTGGTTTAAAGAGCTTGGCTTGCAGTGGTATGCTGTGCCGGTGATTTCAGATATGCGGCTAGAGATCGGAGGCATATCTTTTCCTTGTGCGCCTTTTAATGGCTGGTACATGCTTACTGAGATTGCGGCTAGAAACTTAGGAGATGTACAACGGTACAACCTGCTGCCGGTGCTTGCAAAAAAATTAAACCTAGATACCCGCCAAGTCAAGACACTTTGGAAAGACAAAGCCTTGCAGGTGCTTCAAGAAGCTGTCCTTCATTCGTTTCAATCGCATGGAGTGACCTTAGTCGATCATCATACCGCATCCGAGCAATTTTTGGAATTTTGTAAGCAAGAAGAATCCAAAGGGAGAGTCGTCCACGCAGACTGGGCATGGATTGTACCCCCTACAGCAAGTTCAACGCTTGGTGTATTCCACCAGGAATGGGACAATCAGATTTTATCTCCAAATTTTCATTACCAATCCGCTCCATGGAAAGAAGAGGAGCGGGCAAAGGAACCCACTTCCACAGTCAAGAAGTGTCCTTTTTCTGCCAACTAAATCCAGATTGAAGTCTGCTGCTGCCCTTACCTTTCGGCAAAAATAGTGTACTTTCACCGATTCCTAATTTTCGCAAAATCATGACCCAACACCCTGCGGTACAGGAGGAATTCCTAGAAATTTTTGGAGCTAGAGAGCACAATCTCAAAAATATTGATCTGAAGATCCCNCGCAATAAAGTGGTGGTGGTCACTGGGCTAAGTGGGAGCGGGAAAAGCTCCTTGGCATTTGACACCATTTACGCAGAGGGTCAACGCAGGTATATGGAGAGTTTTTCGGCCTATGCCCGGTCTTTTTTGGGAGGAATGGAGCGTCCCGATGTGGATAAAATTAATGGACTCTCCCCTGTCATTGCGATCGAGCAAAAGACCACTTCTAAAAACCCACGATCCACGGTGGGTACAGTCACAGAAATTTATGACTTCATGCGTCTTCTATTTGCAAGAGCCGCAGACGCCTATTCTTACCACAGCGGCAAGCCCATGATCCGCCAGACGGAGGACCAAATTTTGGAGCAGCTTTTCACCAAGTTTGCAGGTAAGAAATTATACCTATTGGCTCCGGTCGTCAAAGGGCGAAAGGGACACTACCGCGAGCTTTTTGAACAGGTGCGTAAGCTTGGGTTTTCAAAAGTTCGGGTAGATGGGGTCGTGCTTGAGGTGGCTCCCAAAATGCAGTTGGACCGCTACAAAATCCACGACATTGAAATTGTAATTGACCGCATTGTAGCNGATGAGGACGACCGTTTTCGAATCACTCAGTCCCTCAAATCCGCTTTGCAGCATGGNAAAGGAGTACTGATGGTACGGGAAGAAAGTGGAGAAATCCACTATTTCTCCAAATACTTGATGGATCCAGAAACAGGCCTTTCCTACGAAGAGCCTGCCCCCAATAGTTTTTCTTTTAACTCTCCCTATGGCGCCTGCCCTAGCTGCAATGGTTTGGGTGTAATCGAAGAAATCACCCGTGAAAGTATTTTTCCCGATCCTAACTTGAGTATTACACGTGGAGGGATTGCGCCCCTAGGAGAGTACAGGGACATCTGGATTTTCAAAAAAATAGAAGCGCTGCTCAAACACTACAAATGCAGCCTGAGTACCCCCATTAAGGACCTTCCTGAGGCCGTCGTGGAGGTGCTGCTTTATGGTGATAATGTAGCCGTAGCAGTGGATTCGGTGAAGTATCCTGGCACTCAGTGGAATACGACTTTTGAGGGGATTATCAATTTTCTTCAGAAGTACCAAGAAGGGAGCTCGGACAAAATTCAGGAATGGGTAGCTGAATTTACGGTTTCCAAAACCTGTCCAGAATGCCAAGGTTATCGACTCAAAAAAGAGGCCCTTCATTTCAAGTTAGATGGCACCCATATTGGAGAGCTATCCATGATGGACATCCAAGGACTTTCGGACTGGTTTGAGGGACTAGAAAGTCGCTTATCTGAAAGGCAGCAGCGTATTGGCGTAGAGGTACTCAAAGAAATCAGAAAGCGCATCGGCTTCCTTCTAGATATTGGATTGGACTATCTTTCTTTAAATAGACCCTTGAGAACCCTTTCAGGAGGGGAGGCCCAGCGGATTCGTTTGGCTACGCAGATAGGAACCCAGTTGGTAGGAGTACTCTATATTTTGGATGAACCCAGCATTGGGCTCCATCAACGGGATAATGTGAAGTTGATTCAGGCCTTGAAGCGCCTTCGAGACTTGGGCAACTCTGTTTTGGTGGTGGAACACGACAAGGACATGATGCTGGAGTCAGACTACATTGTAGACATGGGTCCCGGCGCAGGAAGGCATGGGGGGCATGTAGTTGCCTCTGGCACACCGGAGCAGCTCTTAAAATCCGATTCGGTTACGGCGCGTTACCTTCAAGGAAAGATTGGTTTGGATATTCCAAGTACTCGAAGAGCAGGAACTGGAGAGCAGTTGGTCTTGAAAGGTGCTCAAGGCAATAACCTTAAAAATGTAACGGTAGCCTTTCCTTTGGGCACCCTTATCGTGGTTACTGGAGTATCGGGAAGTGGAAAGAGTACTTTGATTCATGAGACTTTATTTCCGCTGCTCAATCGGGAGTTTTACAACTCCAAAAAGGAACCGATGTCTTTTGACCGTATTGATGGATTGAAGCATCTGGATAAGGTGATTGAAGTGGACCAAAGCCCCATTGGCCGAACACCTAGATCCAATCCGGCGACCTATACGGGCATGTTTTCAGATATTCGTACGCTATTCACCGAGCTTCCTGAGTCCAAAATTCGGGGCTACAAGCCGGGAAGATTCTCCTTCAACGTGAAAGGGGGACGATGTGTGGATTGTGAAGGTGGGGGGATGAAGCTNGTGGANATGGACTTCCTTCCAGATGTGCATATTCCNTGTGAGACCTGCAAGGGGAAGCGGTACAACCGAGAAACCCTAGAGGTGCGGTTTAAAGGAAAGTCGATCTCCGATGTCCTGGACATGACGGTGGAGCAGGCAGTAGAATTCTTTGAATTTCAGCCCAAAATTCTACGTAAGATTACTACGTTAAGCGAGGTGGGCTTGGGCTACATTACTCTTGGTCAGCATGCCACGACCCTTTCCGGAGGAGAGGCACAGCGCGTTAAATTGGCTACCGAGTTGTCCAAAAAGGACACCGGCAAAACCTTCTATATTTTAGATGAGCCAACGACGGGCTTGCATTTTCAAGACATTGATTTGTTGATGAATGTCCTTCAAAAATTGGTGGATAAGGGCAATACTGTCTTGGTGATCGAGCACAACTTAGATGTGATCAAGGTAGCGGATTACCTGATCGATATGGGGCCTGAAGGAGGCAATAAAGGAGGAACAATTGTAGTGCAAGGAAGTCCGGAAAAAGTAGCTGCACATCCGGAAAGTCATACCGGAAGATTCTTGAAGCAGGAATTACATCGCTGAATATAGACTTAAAATCAAGTCGTTCGTCCTCTTATCAAATTGGGATGCCAACCTAGGTTTCTTTGGTTAACTTTGGCAAGCATGAAAAGGAGCACACTCTATTGGTTATTGCAGGTATTGGGCTGGGGAAGCTTTGCTTTTGTCAATGTTTTTTTTGCTTCCTTATCTGAGGGGATTTCTCCCCTGCAAACCTGGGCCTTTGTGGCATTGGCTGCTTTTTACTTGCTTTCAACCCATACTTTTCGACTGCTCATCAAATCTTACGACTGGTTTCACATAGGAATCATCCGATTGATTGCACAAGTTCTTGTAGGGGTTGGTTTGTTGGCAATAAGTAATGTCTTGGCTCAGGTGCTGATTAATTTGGCTTTTGGCACGCTTAACCCTGGATTCGATTTTCGGGCTTTGGTAATTTCAGTCAACCTGTTTGTGAGCTTTCTCTACTATGGTTTTTGGGTGCTTCTCTATTTTGTGTTCCATTTTTTGGACAATTACAACACAACTCTTCGCTACGAGGCAAAGATTAATGAAATACGGCTCAACCATTTAAAGAGTCAGCTCAACCCCCATTTTATTTTCAATGCTTTGAATTCGGTTCGTGCCTTAGTAGATGAGGACCCTGCCAAAGCGAAGTCTGCTATTACCCAAATTTCGAACATGCTTCGCTTTTCCCTGATGATGGATAAAAAGCAGGTGATTGACTTAGCAGATGAGTTGGCGACGGTGAAGGATTATTTAGCCTTGGAATCCATTCGCTTTGAAGAGCGGCTGCAGGTAGAATACCAGATTGAGGACGGGTCTTATGCCTATAAAATCCCTCCCATGATGCTACAGACCATTGTGGAAAATGCGATCAAACATGGAATCTCCAATTTGGTAAAAGGAGGCCTGATTGAAATTAAATGCCGTGAAGGGCTGCAAGATGAATTGTACATCCAAGTAAAAAATAGCGGACAGTACGCCCCCTTGCCGGTAGGCAAACAAAGAGACGAGGATGGGCATGGAATCGACAATACCCAACAGCGCTTGTCCCTCTTGTATGGGAATCTGGCAAGCTTCCGAATCTTCAACTCTGGGGACCAATTTGTGATNACAGAAATAAAAATNCCGAAACAAAGACTTACTTTAGACTAATTAACTCGATTGATATGAGAGCCCTAGTAATTGACGACGAACGCTTAGCCCGCAAGGAGCTAATCAATTTATTNAATCAACTGGAGACTGTTGAAGTGGTAGGTGAGGCAGTGAATGTTGAGGATGCCAAAGAAAAAATTGATCAGCTCCAGCCAGATGTGATTTTTTTAGATATTCAGATGCCCGAAAAAACAGGCTTTGATCTCTTAGAGGAGCTAGACCAAGTCCCACATGTCATTTTTACTACTGCTTACGACGAGTATGCACTCAAAGCATTCCAAGTGAATGCGCTTGACTATTTGCTCAAGCCCATAGAGCCCAAGCGATTGGAGGATGCAGTTCTAAAGCTTCAAGGGAAAATGGAGGGCATTGCCAAACGAGAAGGGCTTGAAGGCCTTGGCAGCCAAAAGAAATTGACTTTAGAGGACCAAGTTTTTGTAAAGGATGGGGACCGTTGCTGGTTTGTGCGGCTGTCGAATGTGCGTCTCTTTGAGTCGGACGGCAATTACATCAAAGTGTACTTTGATAACTTCAAACCCATGATTCACAAGTCCTTGAATGCCTTGGATGAGCGATTGGACGAGAAGTCTTTTTTCAGAGCTAGCCGAAAGCACATCATCAATTTGGGATGGGTGGAAGCCATCGAACCTTGGTTCAACGGTGGACTGGTAGTAACCCTCAAAGGGGGTGACCGCATTGAGGTCAGCCGTAGACAAGCGGCACGGTTTAAAGAAATGATGAGTTTGTAACTAATCAAGAGACTGAATTCCTCTCCATGACCTTCCGTAAAATCACTATTAAATTGATTATTCTTACAGACAAGAAAAAAGCCTGGGACTATTATACCCTGCCTCAGCACATTGTAAATTGGAATTTTGCCTCTGACGAATGGCATTGCCCACGAGCAAGCAATGACTTGGTTGTAGGAGGAAAATACTACACTCGGATGGCAGCCAAATTCGGGGATATTGGGTTTGACTTTGGGGGTACCTATACCGAGGTGATGCTTGAAGACAGTTTTACCTACAAGTTGTCCGACGATAGAGAAGTCAGCATTAGCTTTACTGAGGAAGAAGGGCACACCCAGTTACAGGTAGTTTTTGATGCCGAATCTGAAAACTCGCTAAAGCTCCAGACCCAAGGATGGCAAACCATTCTCAATCAGTACAAAAAGTATACGGAAGCAAACTGAGCCTTCTTTAAGCCAGGGGAACTGATCTTTTTGGCGTTTTAAAGCCGCCCCCTTAAAGTAAATCGTTTGCCAAATTGGCAAGTTCCGAACGCTCCCCTTTTTCCAATTTTACGTGTGCATAGAGTGGATGGTCTTTTACCCGGTCGATGAGGTACGAGAGGCCGTTTGATTGAGCGTCCAAGTAGGGGGTATCGATCTGGAATACATCTCCTGTAAAAACGATCTTCGTATTTTCTCCAGCCCTAGAAATAATGGTTTTGATTTCATGAGGGGTGAGGTTTTGGGCCTCATCAACGATAAAGAAAATATTGGATAGCGATCTTCCGCGAATGTAAGCGAGCGGCTGAATTACTAATTTTTCTTGGTTGACCAGCTCAGTTATTTTTTGGTATTCCTTATCGGTTTCCTTGTATTGATTTTGGATAAACTTTAAGTTGTCCCAGAGGGGCTCCATATAGGGGTTGAGCTTGGACTTAATGTCTCCAGGCAAATAACCGATGTCTTTGTTGGAAAGCGGCACGATGGGTCTTGCCAAAAAGATTTGTTTGTATTCACGGCGCTGCTCCAAAGCACCTGCCAAGGCAAGTAGGGTTTTTCCTGTTCCCGCCACCCCTTGGATGGAAACTAGCTTGATTCGTGGGTTNAGGATGGCATGGAGNGCAAAAGTCTGTTCTGCATTTCGAGGCTTGATGTTGTAAGCAAGCTGCTTATCCACTCGGCTCAGAATATTTTCATCTGTATTGTAGTAGGCGAGTACGGATTGTTTTTGGCTCTTTAAAATGTAAAATGCATTCGCCTTTCGCTTTCTATTTCCAAGAATTATTTTGGCCTCAATGGATCCGCGCTCATACAGTGTATTGATGGCTTGTGGGTCCATGTCTTCCAAAAGGTACTTGCCAGTATTCTCCAGTTCAACAATGTTTTTGATTTTTCCTGTTTCGTAATCCTCTGCTAGGATATCTAAGGATTTTGCCTTTAGGCGGAGGTTGATGTCCTTGGAAACTAAAATGACCTTTCTCTCTTTTTCATGCTGCTTGAGGTAGAGCGCAGCATTCAGAATCTTGTGATCATTCTTTTCCTCCCCAAAAATAATATTGGCATTCAGGTTGTTGTCGGGGTTCATCAAGACCTTGAAGTTCCCCTTTGTTTTCCCATTTAGGGGGGTCCACTCATGGATCATGTGATCCTGAGATAGTTTATCTAGAAGTCGGATAAACTCTCGGGCTTCAAAATTTTTGGTATCGTTCCCTTTTTTAAATTGGTCCAGCTCCTCGAGTACCGTGATAGGGATGACCACGTCGTGCTCGGCAAAATTCATAATGGAGTTGTGGGTGTATAGGATCACGGAAGTATCCAGAACAAAAATTTTCCGATCTTTATTAGACTTGACTTTAGGCATTTGCAGGAAAAGTAAAGGGATGATTCGTGTTAAAATTTAGAAAAATATCCCCATCTCTCAGCCAATTTCTATAATAAATTATGGTTAAGATTTTGATAGCTAAAGTTACCTTGTTGACTATCAATAGGATAAAAATCAAATCCGTCCAACCGGATGGATCTTTTATTCCGTATTCCTTTCCTTCTTACAAAATTTCCTTGAGATAAGGGGTTTAGAGGTTAGTCTAGTAGTGCACGGATATCTTCATTGCCTAGGCTCTTCATAAAGCTTTCTTCATTGCTGATCAGCTCTCCTGCAAGGGCGAGTTTGCGGTCTTGAAGGGCCATGATTTTTTCCTCTACCGATCCACGGCTGATAAACTTATAGATGATCACCTTGTTTTCTTGGCCTATTCGGTGTGCCCGATCAATAGCTTGTGCCTCCACCGCAGGATTCCACCAGGGATCCAGAAGAAATACATATTCAGCCTTTGTCAAGTTGAGTCCGACCCCGCCTGCTTTGAGTGAGATCAAAAAGACCTTGCAGCTGTCGTCCGTTTGGAATTTCTCTACTTGTCCTTGTCTATTCTTGGTGGCACCATCTAGGTAGGCATAAGGGATCTGCTCTCGGTCCAAAAACTCCCGAACGATTGAGAGATGGCGCACAAACTGGCTAAAAACAAGAACTTTATGGTTTTCAGAAATGGTCTCTTGCAGCATGTAGGTAATGTCCTCCAGCTTTCCTGACTCACCTGTGTAATCCTCTCGAACAAGCTTGGGGTGGTTGGCAATCTGCCGCAGCTGTGTAAGACCTCGAAGGAGCGTAAACTGCTGGCTACCTCTTCCTGTGCCGGCAAGTTCTCCGATGATTTTTTCTCTGTAATAGCTTTTAACTTCCTCGTAGACCTTTTCCTGCGCGGCAGTCATGTTTGAATATTTGATGTTGGTAATTTTTTCGGGCAGATCCTTCGCCACCTGAGATTTTAGTCGGCGGAGGATAAAAGGCTTGATCATCGCATGCAAGCGTGAGGCTTTCTCTTTGTCATGCTGCTTTTCGATGGGTTGAAGAAACTCCTTTTTGAAGATCAGCTGGTTACCCAAAAGCCCAGGGTTCACAAAGTTCATCTGGGACCACAGATCCATGGTGCCGTTTTCTACAGGGGTACCTGTAAGAATTAAGCGCCGCTTACTTTTTAGCTTATTGACCGCAGTTGCGATATTAGAGTTCGGGTTTTTGATGGCTTGAGATTCATCTAATATGACATAGTTGAAGTAAAATTCGCTAAGCTGATCAATNTCCATGCGCACGATACCATAGGAAGTTAGCACCACATCGTAGCCTCTGAATTTCCATGGATCCTTGTTCCGCTGGGTTCCTGAGTACACCATTATATTTAGATCAGGAGCAAATTTCTTTGCTTCCAATTCCCAGTTGTAGATCAAGGAGGTGGGCATCACGAGCAAGGAAGCAAAACCAGGGTTTTCTTCCTTTTCATAGGCCAGCAGGGCTAGGGTTTGTACGGTTTTACCTAGACCCATGTCGTCGGCAAGGCATCCTCCAAACTGGTATTCGTTCAGGAACCTTAGCCAATTGTACCCAGCATTCTGGTAGGGGCGGAGTGAGCCCTTGAAGGACTGGGGTAGCGCATATTCATCAATGGCATCAAAGTTACGGAGGCGCTCCAGCTTTAAACTCAGGTTGAGCCGTATCAATTCCCCGTTTTGTAGCTCCCGAGCAAAGGCAAGGTGATGCTTACGCAGGACCAACTCTTCCGCACTGCGCTCTTCGATGAAGTTAAATAATTCTGAATAGTTGATAAACCAAGAAGCTGGAATAACCGCGATCTCTCCGTTTGGAAGCTCAAATTCATGCTTTCCTTGAATGAGGAGCTTTCGAAGTTTGGCAAAGGGGACAAGGTAAATACCAAACTTAATAAGTGCTTTAACGTCAAACCAATCAATGTTTTCGTTGACTTCTATGGTGATTTGTGCCTTTCCTATGTGGTAAGTCTTCCCGTTAAGGCCCACCTTTTGAACGATTTTGATTTTGTTTTCAGCAAGGTAGTCTTCATTATTTCCTAGCCACTCAAAAGCTTGAGTTTTGGGCAGGGCGGTCTTACCATTCATAAATTCCAACCCTTTTTTCTTCAAAATCGTCAGGTAACGCTCCTCCAATTTGGTAGTTCGAACGGTTTTATAAAAAGTAAAGTCGCCGTCCTTTTCCTCATAGCGGCAGGAATTTCCACTGCCCTCTCCAGCATGGAGGAGGGTTCCAAAATCAAATTCCCCATATTTAAACCGAGGTTCTAGAACAATGACATCTTCCGAAGGAACGGAAATTTCATCGCCAAATAAGGTTTCAACCGGTACACCACTAGGTAAGCCACTGACTGTCAGGAGGGCCTCTGGAGTGCCTTGTTCGGTGTGTATTTCAAACCCTTTTGCAACTACCTCAAATTGNGTAATCAGCGAGTTGACAAATTTGCGGTAATATTCCGGTTCGAACTTTCGCTCGATTAGGATCGCATTTTTATTCAAAAACGGCTGTAATTTTTTTCCGTCAATTCCCTTTTCAAAATAAAAAAGCTGCTGATTGACAATTAACCATGCAGGTTCCTTGCAAACTAAGTAGCCTCCTTTGTGTTGCCAGGCAAGTTTTTGACCCTGAAATCTTATTAGCGGGTAATATTGNGTATTGAATTCTCCTTTGTCGAAGTGAAACTGAATGGTAGCAGGTTCCGCTTGAATACTAATTTCTTTTCCGATGGGGTTTCCATCAGAGCCAGTTTCAAAAAAACGCTTTCCTATCAAAAGAGGAAGAATTTTGGCGCGTTTAATTTCTAAATTCTTAAAGAGCAAATCTTGGATGGTAGGATCTGCTGTCTTAGGGTCAAATATTTTTTGGAGAAAGTCTTTGGGCTTNAAGTTCCCCTTTTTCATGTATGGCTTGACCACTACATCTTGCTGCATGCTGTCCATCAGGCGGATCAGCTCGTAGTCTTGTTCATCAAGGCCAGTATCAAATTCTTTGGCATTGGCAGAACTTATATTTTGATACGCATAACTCAGCCTCCCTTTATCATCCAGAGGAATCACATAGGAATCAAAAAGAAAACCNAAATATTCGTGACAGTAAATGGAATATATAAGCTGAAAAGGCTGATCTGGATCAACAATCATATTAAAATAAAAACTATTATATACTACTAATTATTAGACGCTTCTTTTTNATCCTCTGAGGGATACTTTATAGGTACACGAAAAGGAAAATTACGGATAAAAAGAGAATAATTTGTCATTTTTATCTATTTTTTTGCAGAAAAAAAAGAGAGACCTCGAGATCTCTCTTTCCAATAAATAGGTGCTTAGTAGTAGTTATTCTTCNATCTCTTCTTGATCCTTTGCAGGTATTTCAGCTTTAACATCAGGAAAAAACCGATTTTGAAAAATAAGGATGATCGCTACTCCGATAAATATGGAGGCATCCGCTACATTGAATATAGGCCATAAAGCGGTATATCCTCCTCCCCAAAGTGGTACCCATTCTGGAATATATCCTTCCCAAATATCAAAGTAAAACATGTCTACCACCTGCCCATGAAGCCAGGGTGTNGGNGCNTTNTAGGGGGCATTGTCGAGCCATACTCCATAAAATACGGAATCCACCAAATTACCAACCGCTCCACCCAAAATCAGGGCAATACAAAAGGTGTAGCCTACAGCGNTTCTTTTTTGAATTAGATAGTGTAGGTAATAGCCTATACCAACCATCGCCACCAAACGAAANGAAGTGAGGATCATTTTTCCATACTCCGTTCCAAGCTCCATCCCAAAAGCCATCCCCGGGTTAGTAGTATAGTGCAACTTAAACCAGTCGCCGAAAATTTGAATTTGCCCAGGGCTTCCAAAGTCCATTTGGAAGTGCACCCACATTTTGGTCGCCTGATCGAGGGCAATCACCAAGAGGGCAATTCCGAAATACTTGAGGTAGTTGTTCATATCTTAAAGGTTATGCCTTAACGAGTCGTACAGCCAATTCAAAATCATCCATGTCCAAAACAGTCGCCTCTCCTTCAAGTGTGCCCACGGAAAGGGAGATCGCCTGGGTTTCTTCTTGAATATAAGATCCAAATCTAGTAATAGCCGCATTCACTTCTGCATTGGAATCTGCTACGAGCAGCTTGATCTTATCCTGCACCTCAAGCCCTAGGTCCTTACGGAGGTTTTGGATGCGGTTGACCAGATCTCTAGCGATACCTTCCTGCTTCAACTCTTCTGTAAGNGTTACATCTAACGCTACCGTCACTCCTTGGTCAGAAGCTACGGACCAGCCTGGAATATCCTGGGAGCTGATCAATACTTCTTCCAGCAGCAGGTCAATCTCTTCTCCTTCTACAGCCAGTTTGAAGTGACCCTCACGCTCGATATGCCCAATTTCTGCTGGCCCCCAATTTTGGAGGGCAGCTACCACTAACCGCATTTTTTGTCCTAATTTTTTACCTAAAACCGGCAAGTTGGGTTTGATTTGCTTTACCAAGATCCCGGACGCATCATCCAGGTATTCGATCTCTTTTATATTTACTTCTGTTTTGATCAACTCCGCTACATGGGCTACNTGTGCCTTGAATTTTTCAGAGAGTACCGGCACTAGAATGCGTTGCAAAGGCTGACGAACCTTCATTTTTTCTTTCTTACGCAAGGAGTGAACCAGGGAAGAAATGGTCTGGGCTANGTCCATGCTCGTTTCTAAGTCAGGATTAATGAGCGACTGCTTGGCAGAGTTCCAATCTGTCAAATGCACCGATTCCAAGCCCTGCTCTCCCGCTTCGGTTAAGTTTTTGTATAGCCAATCCGCATAGAAGGGAGCAAAAGAGGACATCAACTGGCTCAGCGTGAAGAGACACTCATACAAGGTCTCGTAAGCTGCCTGCTTATCGGCCTGCATGTCTCCTCTCCAGAATCGCTTTCGAGCGAGTCGCACATACCAGTTGGAAAGCTGGTCTACNGTGAAGTTCTGGATGGCACGAGTCNCCTTGGTGGCATCGTAACCGTCCATGGCTCCTTCTACTTCCAGAATGAGTGACTGCAACTTGGATAGGATCCATTGATCCAGCTCGGCGCGCTCCTGTACTGGGATGGCTTTTTCCTTTTGGTATACAAACGCATCGAGGTTGGCATACAGCGCAAAGAAGTTGTAGGTATTTTGAAGTGTACCAAAGAAGCGACGCAGCACTTCGGTGACCCCGTCAACGTTGAATTTTAGGTTGTCCCAAGGGTTGGCATTGCTGAGTAGGTACCAGCGCAAGGCATCGGGACCGTATTCCTTTAGCGCTTTGAAGGGGTCGACGGCATTGCCCAAGCGCTTGGACATCTTGTTGCCATTTTTGTCTAGCACTAGGCCATTTGCAATGACATTTTTGAACGCTACGCTATCAAATAGCATCACGGACAAGGCGTGGAGCGTAAAAAACCAACCACGTGTCTGGTCCACTCCCTCTGCAATGTAATCCGCAGGGAAGTTGGCTGCAAAGATGTCTTGGTTTTCAAAAGGATAATGCCACTGTGCATAGGGCATCGCACCGGAGTCAAACCAAACGTCAATCAAGTCAGTCTCGCGGAACATTTTTTGACCTGTATTGGAGATCAAAATCACCTCATCCACATAAGGGCGGTGGAGGTCCAATTCCTTGCCCGCATATGGGGAGGCGGCCATGAAGCCTGCAGCCACAGACTTGTCTATCTCGGCGTTAAGCTCGGCGATGGAGCCGATGCACTTTTCTTCTGTACCGTCGCTAGTTCTCCAGATTGGTAGTGGGGTGCCCCAAAACCGAGAGCGGCTGAGGTTCCAGTCTACCAAGTTTTCCAGCCAGTTGCCAAACCTTCCCGTGCCAGTTGCCTCGGGCTTCCATTGGATGGTTTTGTTGAGTTCCACCATGCGGTCCTTGTAGGCAGTGGTTTTGATAAACCAGCTTTCTAGCGGGTAGTACAGGATTGGCTTGTCTGTTCTCCAGCAATGAGGGTAGCTGTGCTCGTATTTCTCAACCTTGAAGGCCTTATTTTCATTTTTGAGAAGGATGGACAGGATCACATCCGTGTTTTTGTAATCCGCCGCTGACTCATCGTCTTGTGTGTAATTTTTGACGTAGAAATCGTTTGGCCCAAAGGTCTTGTGAGCGCTGATTCCATGTTCCTGCATCTTGGCGACGAGGTATTCTCCGACGATGGGGAGGAATTTACCTTGACGATCGACGACAGGTACCTCATTGCCTAATTCGTCTTGAACGAAGATGCCGGGCACATTTTGCTGTACTAGGGTTCTAAAGTCATCCGCACCAAAGGCCTTGGCAAGGTGTACGATACCCGTACCATCTTCGGTGGTGACATAGTCTCCGGCTACGACGGTAAAGGCTGGGTGTGAGAGGGACAAGCCTGGGATAGGGAGCAGCTGCTCGTATTCCCATCCGATCATGGTTTTTCCTTTAAATTCTTCCAGCACCTGGTAAGGAATTAGTTTATCACCGGGAATATAGCCTTCGAGAGAGAGTTCGGCAGCTTTAGGTGAAAAGTAAGCCGATAGGCGTGCTTTGGCCAAAATCACATCCACTGGAAGGTGGGTGTAGGGATTGAAGCTGCGTACCTTGACATAGTCCAACTTCTCTCCTACAGCTAGGGCCGAGTTGGAAGGTAAGGTCCAGGGGTCGTAGTCCAGGCCAGGATGTAGGTATTGGGCTGGTTTTTTAGTTTAAACTGACCCGTGATGGAAGTGTCTTTTATCTCGCGGTAGCAGCCCGGCTGGTTGAGTTCGTGGGAACTGAGTCCTGTACCTGCGGCCGGAGAGAAGGGTTGTATGGTGTAGCCTTTGTAAAGTAAACCTTTGTCATAAAGCTGCTTGAGGAGGTACCAAAGCGACTCGATGTAATTGGAATCGAAGGTGATGTAGGGGTCTTCTAGGTCTACCCAGTAACCGATTTTTTCGGTGAGTTCGTCCCATTCGTTTTTGAAGCGCATCACCGTCTCGCGGCACTTTTTGTTGTACTCGGCTACGGAGATGGTCTTTCCAATGTCCTCNTTGGTGATGCCCAGTTCCTTTTCAACTTGCAGTTCTACAGGTAGTCCGTGTGTATCCCAGCCTCCTTTTCGTTTGACTTGGAANCCNCGNAGGGTCTTGTANCGNCAAAAGATGTCCTTCAGGGTGCGGGCCATCACGTGGTGAATCCCAGGAGTACCATTGGCAGANGGAGGTCCTTCAAAAAAAGTAAAGGTCTTTGCTCCTTCTCGGTTGGAGATGGATTTTTCGAAAATCTGGTTTTCTTTCCAATACTGAAGGACCGACTCTCCGATGTGGGGGTAGTCTACCTGCTTAAATTCCTGGTACGTTTTCACTGCGTCTATTCTGGTGAACTTGAAGAAAAGAATGGATTGAGCCTGTCTCGATCAACACTTGTTGTATCGAGCATAGCCCTCAAGGCTTGGCATCCTGCTCAAAACAAGGCACAAAGATAGAAGAAATGGGCGTTCTCCGAAAGAAAATGAAGGGAGGATTCTAGTGGTAAAGTCTTGTTGAGACCCTCTTCCTTTCGGAGTTTACTAGACTTCGGGTTAGATTTTGATTGAGGCGGTGATCGAGATGAAATTTTATTCTCTTCGTTCATTGCAAATTTGACCCAATTGGCCTCATTTTTGAGTTAGGGTCTAAAGGAAAAAAATTCGTGTTCTGAACCTCATTTTTCACCCCAAAAAAACCACTGCGATGACCGAACAACAATTACTTGTCCTGAAAGAAGCCATATCGGCTTTGAAAGAAAAACTAACCGGCAATATGTTTGCTGATATGGAAATCCGAGACGAGATCCACAATCTTGAAATGCAACTTAAAGGAGTAAAGCCACTTGACTCTCATTTTGATTGCGTTGGCTGCGGTAGCTAAGCAGTATTCCTAGCGTGTATCAGTATTTTATTACCTACAAACCCTTCGGGATGCTCACGCAGTTTAGCGGGGAGGAATTTACCCTTTCCTCTCTGGGAGATTTTCCGAAGGAAGTATATCCAGTAGGTCGTCTAGACAAGGATAGCGAAGGATTGCTACTTCTTACGGACGATAAAGGGCTGAATCACCAACTGCTGAATCCTAGATTTGGTCACCAGCGAACCTATTATGTGCAAGTGGAGGGGATTCCCACCGCCGAAGCCTTGGCTCAACTTCAAGTAGGAGTCACTATTCAATTGGATGGAAAGCCGTATCGCACCAAGCCTGCATTAGTTAAGCTACTGGAAGTGGCCCCTACGCTTCCCGAGCGCGTACCCCCAATTCGTTACCGTGCCTCTATCCCAGATCGCTGGTTGGCGCTTACCTTGATTGAAGGCAAAAATCGTCAAGTACGAAAGATGACCGCAGCGGTTGGCTTTCCTACCCTAAGGTTGGTTCGCTTTTCAATGGAAAAAATCACTTTGGATGGAATGGAGTCTGCTGAAGTTCGAGAGCTGAGTCAAGAGCTGGTGTACCGCTCCCTGGGGTTGACGGGATTTGCGCAGCCTAGGCCAGGTGCAAAAAAATACAAGTAGCTCTTAAAAATTCCTAAAAATCAATTACACACTCGGGATTGCGCTCGGGAAACTGTAAGATTGGGGATTATAACAATTTCCCCTAATTTAGTCCCTCCAAAAAAAGTATACTTAAAGACGAGTCTCATGCAT
>JGI25920J50251_10000059_pt1 | contig 29785 bp, 27 predicted proteins | sample LauGreBMM110DCMD_2_FD_50251 | JGI IMG/M metagenome (IMG submission 50251) | reverse complement strand
GGCAGTGGCAGGCCGGGCAAGGCCAGATCGCGGCCGCCCGGCTCGTCTTCATCTACGAAGCGGCGGCCAAGACGAACGTGACCCGCCTGCGCGGGCGGGCCCCTCGCGGCCAGCGCCTCGTGATGGGCTGTCCGCACGGCCGCTGGACGACCACCACCATGATCTCCTCGGTCCGGCTCGACGGCACGAGCGCCTGCATGACCATCGCAGGCGCCACCGACACCGAAGTGTTCCGCGCCTACGTCCGCGACATCCTCGTGCCCNCCTTGCGGCCCGGCGACATCGTGGTGCTGGACAATCTCAGGGCCCACAAAAGCGAGGCCACGCTCGCGCTGATCGCCGCCGCCGGGGCGCAGACCCGTTTCCTGCCCGCCTACTCGCCCGATCTCAACCCCATCGAGATGATGTGGAGCAAAGTGAAGACCCTCCTCCGTGCCGCAGGAGCACGTTCACACTCCGCGCTCCTCCGGGCCCTCGCCCAAGCCCTCGCCGCTGTCACCGCCGACGATACAAGAAATTGGTTTGCTCACTGCGGCTACAGTTTATTTAAAACGCTCTAGTTCTACGCCCCGTTCTGCCTCGTCAATCTGGTGCCCGTCCGGAAGGACTTAGCCGCGTACAAATGGGCCTACCTACGACGACGACTGCGGCTGAGGGCGCATGTTCGTGGAGTCGCCGGGAACTTCCGGGCGGCCTTGAAAGCGGCCGGCTTGGTCGCCTCCATGAGCCGCCGGGGCAACTGCTACGACAACGCCGCGATGGAAAGCTTCTGGAGCACCCTCAAACTGGAGCTGGTCTACCGCACCCGATTCACCAGCCGCTCCAAAGCCACATCCGAGATCTTCGACTTCATCGAAGTCTTCTACAACCGCCAGCGCCGCCACACCTCCCTCGGCGGGCTCTCGCCTGCCCAGTTCGAACTCAAAAACAACTAACGTAAAACCCCTTTTCTCTGTCCGTTTTATCGAAGCAGGCCCACTTTTGCCCAGAGCTACTTTGCCGTGCAGACGCTCAAGCAAGAGCTGATCGAAGAGCGGATGCAGCTCATGGGGCGGCTGGAGGCCCGGGAAAAACTCCGGGCCTCCGAGAAGGCGCTCTCGGACAACATCTTCGAGCGCGGCGTTGACGACGCCGGGTTTGGCCGCATCCGCTCCAAGGGCGATGCCGCCCTCTTCGGCGGGCACACCACCCAGGCCATGAAGGACAAGTTTGGCATCACTCAGACGAGGCCGCTGGCTGACTTCCTCCCCACGCTGACCATCGCCGCCAAGAACCTCGCCACGGAGATGACCAACCACAACGTGCAGCAGGCTGATCTCCAGGGGGAGCCATCCATCACCCGCGAGCACGTCCAGAACAACACCAGCGTCCGCCAGATGCTCGGAGAACGCGGCATCAAACCGAAACTCTACCGTCCGAGGAAGACATCAAGAAACTGGAACGCCGCGTCAAAACCGAGGAGAAGAAACTGGAGAAGCGGGCGGGCCGCTTGCCGAAGGAGGGAGAGAAGCCATGAGCCAGCAATCCATCCTCACAGCCTTATCATCACGCAGCATTGCCGCATGGGTCCGCAAACCGCAGCGGCGCGTCGTGTATGCCGCTCCTGGCATTCACCCGCAGCCAGCGGCGGCATTGGCGGAACTGGCCTCACGACTTCCGCTTTCGTCCATCACCATCAGCCTCGACTTCGACGAGCACACCCTGCGCATGGGTTACGGAACGCTCGAAGCCGTCGAAGTTCTCTCTGCCGCCGGGCTCAAACCCACGCATTCCCCCGGCTTTCGCAGCGGCATCCTGATCGTGGATGACCGCGGCTGGATATTTACTCCGACCGCGCTCTACCTCGAAGCCGAACCACAGAGCGACGAAACGCCAAATGCCGTGGAGTTGTCCCCCGCTCAGGTAAAGGCACTGGCCGTCCGCCTCTCTCCCGCCGCGCAGAAGGAAGCCATCGAGCAGGCGGAGACTCCCGCCGAAGCCGAAGCCATCGCTCAACTCACGATGGAACTTGGCGTGGATGCCGTCGCCCCGGCGCACTTGGCAGCAGTCAAGGCGGCGATTGAGATCGCCCCGCCGGTGAAGTTCGACGTCGTCCGCCAAGTCCGCGTCTTCGAGCCTTACCTGCAATATGTGGAACTCTCCCTCACCGGGGCCGCCGTGCAGCGACACCGCGTTCGCATTCCGAAAGAACTGCAAAATCTCGGCACGTCGAAAGACCTGGAGGGCAAACTCAAAACAACCTTCGATCTCATCGAAAAAGGGAGTTCGATGTCATCCAAGGCATTGGAGGATGATCTGAACGAGATGCGGAAGAACTTCACGCCGTCGCTGGGCAAAGATCATGGGCGTGTGGTTTTGAAATCCGCGAAACCGCACCTCACCAAGCGCCTCGCCGACCTGCGCACCAAACTGGAAGCGCACCAAAAGAAGGTGGAAGCCGAACTTCAGGCCAAGCTCGACGAATCCAAGAAACAGGTGGTGGATTATTACATCCCGCTGGCCAAGGCCAGCCCGCCCGACGCACTTCTGGGAAGCCTCCTCAATCTCAGCACAGACGAGGCGTCCATCCGCTCGTGGATCGAGGAAGTCATCACCAAAGTGTTTCCCTCAGCGAAGGACTTGATTCACAAAATGGTTTTGGAGGAGCGCTACAAAGACGTGACCTTCGAAACGCTGAACCGCCCAGATTTTCTGGAATCCGTGCAGCAGGCGTTCCCCCGCATCAACTGGGATAAGGCTTACAACGAATTCAAAGCCGCAGGAGAAAGCCCAACTGTGGAGGGCACCGCCAAATGAACCCGCCGAGCGAGCGCCGGTTTCCCCTCTTCCCGTTGGCCAAAGCCGATGCCGGAGCCAGCCCCGGAGCGCGCTTCTTGAGGGCCAAAGGCCCGGCCCCATACCAGCCCAGGGCAACGCCCTGGGTCACCCGTCGTAAAAATCACCCAAGCCCTGAAGGGGCGTTCCAACTCGTCTCGCGCGGCACGATGTCCCGCCCCTACAGGGCTCATCGCGGTGGGATGCCCAAACCCAGGGCGTTGCCCTGGGCTGGCATGGGCCGCACCGTTGGTGCTGAGATGGCGAAGCGCGACCTGCTCTTCCACGTCGCCGTGGCCCCGCACCTCGCCGCCTACGCCCACGAGGCCAGCGCCGCCCAGCAGCGCGACACCCTCACCCACCTCCACCAGACGCTCAACGTAAGCGTCACGTGTAGCGCCGGTATGGCTACGCGAGGAGGTCCTTCACCAGGTTGCCGTGGACGTCGGTGAGGCGGAAGTCGCGGCCGGCGTGGCGGAAGGTGAACTTCTCGTGGTCGAACCCGAGCAGGTGCATGATGGTGGCGTGCAGGTCGTGGACGTGGACCTTGTCCTCGGCCGCGGCGAACCCGAACTCGTCGGTCGCGCCGTGGACATGCCCGCCTTTCACGCCGCCGCCGGCCATCCACATGGAGAAGCCGTGGTTGTTGTGGTCGCGGCCGTTCTGCTTGCCGGCGTTGGCGCCCGGGGTGGGCAGCTCAACGGTGGGCGTGCGGCCGAACTCGCCGCCCCAGATGACCAAGGTCTCCTCCAGCATGCCGCGGTCCTTGAGATCGGTGAGCAGCGCGGCGATGGCCTTGTCGCACTGGCCGGCGAGCTTGCGGTGGCCGGTCTCGATGTCGTCGTGGTTGTCCCAGGGCTGTCCGCTGCCGTGCCAGACCTGCACGAAGCGCACACCGCGTTCGAGCAACCGGCGGGCGATGAGGAGCTGCCGGGCCTGCACGCTGTCGCCGTAGCGCTGCCGCGTGGCCTCGGATTCGCGCATGATGTCGAAGGCGTCGGCCGCCTCCATCTGCATGCGGTAGGCGAGCTCGAAACTCTGCACGCGGGCCTCGATCTGGGCGTCCTTGGCGCGGGCCTTCTTGTGGCGCTCGTTGAGCTGCTGGAGCAGGTCGAGCTGGGCGCGCTGCTGCGGGAGCGTCGTGTGGTGGTTGTTGATGTTCTCGATCAACTTCTCGAGCTGCGTGTGCTCGGTGTTGATGTACGTGCCCTGGTAGGTGCCGGGAAGGAATCCGCTCTGCCAGTTCTGCGATTCCTGGATGGGATAGCCGCCGGGGCACATGGCGATGAAGCCGGGGAGGTTCTGGTTCTCGGTGCCGAGGCCGTAGGTGGTCCAGGATCCCATGCTCGGCCGTGGCAACCGCGCGTCGCCGCAGTTCATCAGGAGCAGGGACGGCTCGTGGTTCGGCACGTCGGCATGCATCGAGCGGATGACGCAGAGGTCGTCCGCATGCTGCGCGGTGTGGCGGAAGAGGTCGCTGACCTCGAGGCCGGATCGGCCGTACTTCTGGAACTTGAAGGGCGACTTCCACGCGGCGCCGGTCTTGCGCTCGGTGGCGTGGTGGATGGGGATCTCCTTGCCGTGGTACTTGTCCAGCGACGGCTTGGGATCGAACGTGTCCACGTGCGACGGGCCGCCGTTCATGAAGAGGTGGATCACCCGCTTCGCCTTGCCCGCGAACTGCGGGGCCCGGGGCGAGAGCGGATTGGTGAAATCGCCCTCCGCCCGCGCTCCGAGCGGGCCGCCGAGCACCGTGGCCATGCCCAGGGCGCCCATGCCCATGCCGCAGCGGTGGAGGAACTCGCGGCGGGTGAGGGCCAGATGCGTTGGATCGGACGGATGATGGCTCATGGCGACAAGGTGCTCGGCAACCGACGGCCCGGGCACGGGGCGGATTCAACGGGGCTGACCACGCTTCAGGCTACCACGCGTGACGGGACGGGCAACGGACGGATCCGGGCAAAAAAACAGCGGGCCCTCGCGAGGCCCGCCGTGGGGGTGCGTCGCCGATCAGGCGCCGTACTTGTCGAACATCTTGGCGTTCGCCTGCATCAGGCGCATCAGGTGCTTCGCCTCGAAGATGCCCAAGCTGCCGGAATTCGCGCCGGTCTCGGTGAAGCGGGAGAGCTTGTCGGAGCCGCTGGCGGCCGAGTGCAGCAGCACGGGCTGCGGATGCCATGAGTGGCCCTTCAACGAGCACGGCGTCGAGTGGTCGCCGGTGATGGCGATGACGTCGGGCTTGCGGGCGAGCAGGATGGGCAGCGCCTCGTCCAAGTCCTCGATGGCCTTCACCTTGGCGGCGAAGTCGCCGTCCTCGCCCGCCTTGTCCGTGTATTTGTAGTGGATGAAGAAGTAGTCGTAGTTCTCGTACTCGGCGACGTAGCGCTCGAACTGCTGGGCGATCGTCTCGGGTCCTTCGATCTTCGTCATGCCGACCAGCTGGCTCAGCCCTTTGTACATCGGGTACACCGCCAGAGCGGCGGCCTTGAGGCCGTAGCGCTGCTCGAAGGTGGGGATCTCCGGTTGGTGCGCGACGCCGCGCATGAGGAAGCCGTTCGCGGGCTTCTCCTTGGCGAGCAAGGGCAGGGCGACCTTGTAGAAATCGGCGACGAGCTTCGCGACCTTCTTCTGGCCGGCGTTCTTCGGGTCGACCGGCTTGGCCTCCGCGATGGGCAGGCCCTCGCGGTTCGGATCGGTGTCGGTGAGCGGTCCTTCGAGGCCGGCGCCGCGGAACACGACGACGAAGCGGTGCTCCTTGCCCGGGTAGATGAAGACCTGCGAGGTGCCGATCTTCTTGATCTTCGCGGAGAGGATCTTGCACAGGCGCTCGCAGACCTCGGTCGCGATGCGGCCGGCGCGGCGGTCGGTGACGAGGCCTTTGGCGTCCATCGTGCAGAAGTTGGCGCGGGCGGCGACGTCGCCGTTCTTGAGCTCGATGCCGAGTCCGAGCGTCTCGATCACGCCGCGGCCGACCTCCCACTCGATCGGGTCGTAGCCGAACAGCGCGAGGTGGCCGGGGCCGGAGCCGGGGGTGATGCCGGGCGCGGTCGGGATCATCCGGCCTTGGGCGACGCCTTGGGCGACGAGGGCGTCCAGGTTCGGGGTGCGCGCGGCTTCGAGCGGGGTCATCCAGCCCTGCTCGCGGGTGGCGATGTCGCCCAATCCGTCGAGGACGATGAGGGCCATCTTGGCTCCGGTCTTGACCTGTAGTTTCGCGTAGACGTCGTCGAGTTTGCTCATAAAGCGGGTTGGAGGTTAGGGGGCCGGGCCGCACGGTCAATCGCCGTTCCGGTGACGGGACACCGCGGTGTTGCCAAACGTGGGCCCCGCCCTGAACGTCGCGTGAGACCGATGGAAGCCCTTCTTTCCCGCCCCGCCGCCCCGGCCCCCGCGCGTCCCGCCGCCGCCTCGGGCATCCCGCTCCGCCCGCGCCTGCCCGAGTGGCTCAAGGTGCAGCTTCCGACCAGCAGCGCTTTCACCAAGACCCGGACGCTGCTGGACGACCTCCAGCTCCACACCGTCTGTGAGAGCGCGAAGTGCCCGAACCATTGGGAATGCTGGAGCAAGGGCACCGCGACCTTCATGATCGCCGGCGACCGCTGCACGCGTGCGTGCGGTTTCTGCGCGGTCAGCACGGCGAAGCCGCTGGCCCTCGAGGCGGACGAGCCGCGCCGCGTGGCCGAGGCGACCCGCCGGATGGGCCTCAAGCACGTGGTCATCACCGCCGTCGCCCGCGACGACCTCGCCGACGGCGGGGCCGATCATTTCAAGCAGACGATCGCCGCCGTCCGGGAGCTGAACCCCGGCATCATCATCGAGGTCCTGGTGCCCGATTTCCTCGACCGCGACTGGGCCATCGACCTCGTGCTCGCCGCCGCGCCGCACATCTACAACCACAACCTCGAGACGGTCCGGCGGCTCACCCCGAGCGTGCGCCATCGTGCGACCTACGACCGTTCGCTCGCCGTGCTGTCCAAGGCCAAGAAACGCGGCGGCGGATCGATGCACACGAAATCAGGCATGATGCTCGGGCTCGGCGAACGACGCGACGAGGTCGTCGACTCGATGCGCGACCTGCGCGCCGCGGAGGTGGACATCCTCACCCTCGGCCAATATCTNCAGCCGACGCTGAANCANCTGNCCGTGGTCGAGTTCGTGAAACCGGCGGTCTTCGCCGAGCTCAANCANCTGGGCGAGGAGATGGGGTTCATCCATGTCGCCAGCGGCCCGCTCGTCCGCAGCTCGTACCATGCGGACGAGTTCTCGCCGATCGACGCCGCCTGAGCGGTCCGAGCGATGAGAGTCCGCGGCCTCCTCGTGTCGTTGTTCGCGATCGGTATGGCGGCCGCGGGTCCGGCGGCGACGCCCGACCTGCCGAAGCTGCTGGAAGAGGTCCGCGTGAAGCACCGGTTGCCCGCGCTCGCCTGCGCGGTGGTCCGCTCCAACGTCGTCGTCGCGCAAGCGGTCGTGGGCGTCCGGAAGGCAGGCGACCCGACACCGGCGACCTTGGCCGACGTCTGGCACCACGGATCGCTCACCAAGTCCATGACGGCCACGCTCGCCGCCTTGCTGGTCGAGGACGGCAAGATCGCCTGGACCGACACGCTCGCCGATGTCTTCCCCGCCGCCGCGCCGAAGATGGATCCCGCCTGGCGGTCGGTGACCTTGGAACAATTGCTCGGTCACCGCGGCGGCGCACCGGACCCGGCATGGCTCGAAGAGAAAGGGCTTTGGGCCGGTTTTTGGAAAGCACCCGGCCCGCCGCGCGGACAACGCCGTTGGCTGCGTGAAGCCGTCACCGCGTTGCCGCCGCAGCACGGACCGGACACCGTGCACGTCTACTCCAACACCGGCTATATCCTCGCTGGCGCGATGCTCGAAGAACGAGCGGGCAAACCGTGGGAAGACCTCGTCACCGAGCGCGTGTTCGGGCCGCTCGGGATGAGGTCCGCCGGTTTTGGTGCGCCCGGATCGCCCGGCGCACTGGACCAACCCTGGGGCCACACGCTGTCGTGGCCGTTGAGGAATCTGCAGCCGGTCGCGCCCGGACCGCTGGCGGACAACCCGCCCGGCCTCGGCCCCGCCGGAACCGTCCATTGCTCTCTCCCGGACCTGACCACCTACCTGATGGCGCATGTTTCTGGCGAACTCGGCCGACCGACGCCGCTGGGCTTGCCGACCGCTGCGTGGCGCAAGCTGCACACCGCGCTCGCCCTGCAGGCCTACGCTTTGGGCTGGGGCGTGGTCCGGAGGAGTTGGTCCGGTGGCGATGCGTTGAACCACACCGGCTCGAACACCCTGTGGTTCAGCAACGCGTGGCTCGCTCCGCGCCGCGATTTCGCGGTGGTGGTGCTCACCAACGTCGGAGGCGACGCCGCCGCGAAAGCCACGGACGAGGTCGCCGCCCAGGTGATCGCGGGATGGCTCCGTTGACCCGATCCAGGTCGCGCCCTCGACGGCACCGGGGAACCGGAAGCGCGGGGCATCCGAGATAAAAAGAGCCCGCGACCTTCGAGGTCGCGGGCCCGGGAGAGCGAGGCATGCGGTGGGCCGCCGCCGCGGATCAGTAGACCCCTTCGACGATGTTCGCGGTCATCGCGCCGAACGGGCGGACGTCGCCGACGCCGTCCCACGCGTACGGAGGACGCGGGGCGCGGCGGATGGCCTCGTCGCGTTCCAGGAAGCGCGGCATGAAGAACTCTTTGGTGAGGGTGGTGAGCTCGACGCGGCCGAACTCGCCGTAGCCGACGACCTCGGCGGTGGCATCCGGCTGCACGACGCGCAGGACCGCGCGCGGTTGCGGCGCATAGTAGGTCACGCTGAAGTCGTCCTCCGGCTGCAACGGCACGCTGGCGGCGAGCCCCATGAGCGTGTTGCCGTAGGTCGGATAGAAGCCGATGCGGCCTTCGAGCAGCTCTTCGGTGAGGAAACGGACCTCCTGCGGTTTCATCGAGGTGCCGCCGCAGAACACGCCGCGGATGCCGGCATCCCAGAGGTTGACCTTCTCGGCGAGCGCCTCCAGCAGCTTGGGCGTGGTGAAGAGCCCGCTGACCTTGCGGTGCTTCATGATCGTCTCCGCCTGGGCCACGACATGGGCCATGTATTGCTTGGCCACGTCGAACTGCTTGTTCGTGATGAGCTTTTTCACGAAGCGCGGATCGAGGTCGATGAAGTAGCAGGAGCTGCCGCGCACATTGGCGAGATGCTCGATGGACAGGCGGAGACGGCGCGGACCGGTCGGCCCCATCATCAGCCAGGCACCGCCGCGCGGGAAATGCGTGTCGGAGATCTTGTCGCTGAACTCGGAGTAATCGACCTTGTAGTCGTCCCAGCCGATGCGCTGCTTGGGCATGCCGGTGGTGCCGCCGGTCTCGAAGATGTTGAAGGGTCTGCCCTTGAACGCCGCAGGCACCCAGACCTCGGGCTGGAGGTCGCGCAGGAACTCGTCCTGGAAGTGCGGGAACTTCAGCACGTCGGCGAAAGACTTGATCTCTTGGCGGGGATCCCAGTTCTTCGCGGCCCAATCGAGCCAGAACGGGCTACCCGTCTCGGGGCTGAAGTGCCAGCGGATGATCTCGAGGAGGTGGGCGTCGAGGTGCGCTTGGGCGGCTGCGACGGCTTCAGGGGCTACGGTGGGGATGGGCATGGTTGAATCGGTTGTCAGGCTGTCTCAGAGGTTGCGGAGTTCTTGTCCGGTCATGCGGGCTTGCCGGAGGATGCTGCGGAACGTGCCGCTCGGCACGTCTCCAGGATGCATCGAGACATAGGTCTGCCGGCCGTCGGGATGCCGCAAGACAACGTGGCTTCCCGACTGGCGCCGTGCGACGAACCCGGCGCGCTGGAGGCGGGCCAAGAGTTCACGCGCATTGTAGGGCATCTTCGGGGACTTCGAGCGTCGAGAAGAGCGTCTCCCCGGTGGGAGCCACCCGTTCTCCGTTGGCTTGCTTCTCGCCGATCCAAAGGGACGCCAGATCGAGCGCCGCCGTCCTGGCGCCATCCACCCCGAATCCATGGGTGGTCAGGCCCAAGGACGGCATATGAGCATAGAAGTGCCCGGCCGGCAGAGAGCCGTCGGTGATCTGCTCGAAAAGGACGGGCACGTTCATAGGAGGTGTCAGTTCTTGATCTGCACGGCGTCCTTCTTCGGTGCGTCGTTGGACACCGGCTTGGCATCCGCGCCGACGGCGAAGAGATGGGTCTGGCTGGCGACGTACATCATGCCGTTGGCGAAGACGGGCGTGCTGTACACCGGCGCGCCGAGATTGGTCTCGCTCAGGACCTGCGCCTTGCTGCCGCCTTTGGCCGCGAGCACCACGAAATCGCCGTCCTCGTCGCCGACATAGACCTTGCCGTCCGCGACCATGGTCGAGCCCCACATGTGGGCCTTCATGTCGTAGACCCAGTGCAGCTTGCCGGTCTCGGCGTCGAGGCAGTGCACGAAGCCGGAGAAATCGCCGATGAAGAGCAGCCCGGTCGTCGGGTCGATGCTCACGCTGGAGATGGTGCGATGGATGCCCCTGTAGTCCCAGATGACGCCGGTCTTGGAGATATCGCCGGTCTGGGTCGCATCAAGGCAGACCAAGCGGCCGACGCCTTCGCCGTGCTCGGGATCCTGGCCGGTCGGCACGTAGACCCGGTTCTTGTAGAAGACCGGCGTGGAGTTGATCTCGCTCGGGCCTTCGGCCGCGGGATACTTGAAGGGCTTGCCGGTCTTGTCCGCCTTGTATTCGGGCGGGTTCAGGTCGGCCCAGAACACCTTCTTCATGTAGGCGTTGTCCTTGTCCTCCTCGAGGTCGATCGGGGCGCCGGGGAGGACGGGGACGATCTTCGAGCCGTCGCCCTTCTGCGGCTTGGTGTCGAAGGCGTAGAGCACGCCGTCGCCGCCGCCGAAGAAGACGAGCTGCTTGCCGCCGGCCTTGCCGGTCGAGGGCGAGGTCCATTGGCCGTGAAAGATGCGCGGCCCGATGCCGGCGTTGTCCTCGGCGACGAGCTTGCCGGTCTTGGGGTCGAGCCCGATGAAGCTGGGCGAGGTGGGCGAGGGGATGTTGACGTGGGTCCAGTCCTGACCGTTGGAGGTGCAGACGTAGAGGATGCCGTCGACCATGATGACGGAGCAGTTCGAGGCGTTGTGCGGGAACACGCCCAGCTCGTCCATCATGTCGTAGCGCCAGATGATGTCGGCATCGGTCTTGGCCGGCTCGCCCGGTGCGGCTTCTTTCGGCGTGTCCTTGACCGCGTACTTGGCGTCGTCGAGGTAGGGTCCGTCGTTGCCGTTGACCATGCCTTCGATGTCGAGGCAGAGCACCTCGCAGCGGCTGGTGACGATCCAGAGGCGGTTGCCGACGACCAACGGCGAGGCGAGCAGGCCGAGGTTCTCCCAGTCGTTGACCTTGCCGGATTTCAGCTTGGGCACGACGAGCTGCCACTGGTAGGCGCCCGTCTTCTCGTCGAAGCAGTAGAGCACGCTGCGGTCGCCGACGTGGTGTTTGTCGCGGGGCGATTCGTTGTTGGTGCCGACGTAGACCTTGCCGCCGGCGACCACCGGGTTGCCGTAGCTCTGCGAGCCGAGCTTGACGGCCCACTTCACGTTCTTGGTGGTGGCGAGGTCGACCTCCTCGGTGCCGGACTTCACCTTGCCCGGCTCGAAGCGCTCCGGGAGCCCTTTGGCGGTCGAGTAGAAGTTGCGGCCCGGGTCGTTGCCGCCCCATTGGGGCCAGTCTTCGGCGCGGGCGGCCGTGATGGCCATGGTGCAAGCCGCGACCCAAGTCAGAGCCGCCGTCGGCCCGTTCTTAATCTTCTTCATGATCTTCATCTTCCTCTCGTCAGGCGTTTCTCAAAAATCAAGCTGCGTCGACCCGGTAGGGGATCACGTCCTCGTGAAAGCGCGACTCCGAGTTGCTGCGGATCAAACCTACCAACATCGAAACGATCTCCGCCAACACCGCCTTGCCGGGCTCCGCCTCGGATTCCCCGAGAACTTGCTTGGCCACCAAGACATCCAATGCCGCCGCGCACTCCAACGCGGAGCCGCGGGCGATGTCGAAGAATCGGCAACGGTCCGCTGCGGTGTGACGACCGTTGCCTTCGGCGATGTTCAACGGGATCGAGGTCGCGGCCCGTTCAAGCTGACCGTGCGCGGAGAGCTTGGCGGGGATCCTCTCCGAGATCGCGGCCGCCCAAGCAACGAACCCAAGCGAACGTCGATAGACGTTCAGCTTTTCATGGTCGAAGCGGACGGGCATGGCGGGATCAGGATTAAGAAGAAGATCAGGACCAAGAGGACCAGCTCAGTTCGCCTTCACGGTGATGTTGTCGATGGCCACCCGCATCTCCTGCGGCGAGAAGCCGTACAACCCGGGTGATCCGTGGGTGTGCGCCCGCTTGTGCGGGACCTCGATGGTCCACGCCTCGGGCTCGGGGTCGCCCTTCTTCCAGGCCTTGCCCCGGATCACGCCGGAGCCGTCCGCCGCGACATCCACGCGGGTCTTCAGACGGTACCAGGTCTCGGGCGCCCATTTGAACGGCACGGCCACCTTCACGCGCTCTTGGTTGGAGTTCACCTCGAGCTGCTGGGAGTTGCCTTTGAGCACGAAGGCGTAGCGCTGGTTGATGAGCCCGACCTCGGACATCTTGCGCTTGTTGCCTTCGCTCAGCACGTCGGCTTCGACCGTGTAGTCCTTCATGTCGGGGAAACCGAAGAAGACCTGCCCGCGCTGGAACAGCTTGTTGTCGATCGTCTTCACCAACGCTTGGTTGGTGCCGCCCTCGGTGTCCTTGGCGCGGACCTCGAAGCGGAAGCGCGCCGAGTTCCAAGGCAACGGCGGGTAGGCGAAAGCCGTCGGGGTCTCGACGGTGTTCGTCGTCAGGTTGGTCAGCGCGAACGTCTGGAAGTTCTGGCTCAACGGGATCCCCGGCAGCACGCGGCCCTTGATGTAGCCTGAGACCTCCGTGCCGTCCGCCAGCTTGAGCGTCGCCTTGAACTGACCGGCGCTCCCGACCGGCGCCTTGTCGGCGACCAGCTTGCCCGAGGCGTCGAACGCGCCCTTCATCGTCGCCTTCACCAAGGCTGTCGGCGGGATGAACGGTTCCCACTTCACCGACGCCGGATCGACGGTTTCCTCGACGGTGAATCCGTTGGCGTCGAGCACGCGCAGGCGGAAGGATTGCGTCTGGCCCGGTCGGAGCAGGACCTCGTAGGGGATCGCTTGGAGCTGATGGCCGGGGCCCGGTGTCGGCCACACGCCCGGCGCCGGGACCGCGGCGAGGCCGGGATTCCTGCCGGCCTTGCCGAAGGCGTAAAGCTTCTTGTCGGTCTGGATGTAGAGCTTGCCGTTGTAGCCGACCGGCGATCCGAACACGCGGCCGGTGACCTGGGTGCGGCTGATCTCTTCCGCTCCGTCGGCACCCGGCTTGAGCACAAGCAGGTCGCCGTTGGCCACGTTGTCGGCATCGGCGCTGGCGGCGTTGGCGGAGTCTTTCATCGTCACGTACATGCCCAGATAGAGCAGGCCTTCGGCGTAGAACGGCGTGCTCTGGCGCTGCTCGATGCCGACCTTCTTCTTCCAGAGCACCTTGCCCGTGCCGGCTTCGACGGCCGCGAGATCGCCCGTGCCGGTGACCTCGTAGATGGTGTCGCCGACGATCACCGGCGAGCTGGCGAGCGATCCGATGCCGTTGCGCCATTGTTCCAGTGTCTTGCCGACGAGAACGTGCGGGGTGGTGGAGTTGGTCGGATGGATCTCGTCGGGCTTGGGGATGCGGAACGACGCCATGCGCCCGATCTCCGACGAATCAAGGTTCTCGGATTCGTGCAGCGCGATGAGGTTGTCCTTCCAGCGGACGAGCGCGGCGTTGATGCCGCCCTTGGCGCCGGCCTTGGCGAAGGCGAAACGCCAGAGCGGCTCGCCGGTCCGGGCGTTGATGGCCAGCACCGAGCTGTCGCCGCCCGCGCTGTAGAGCACGCGCTTGCCGCCCCAGACATCCAACCACGGCTGGGAGAAGGTGTTGTCCTGCGGCCGGTCACCGGGCGCGCTGGACCAGACGAGCTGACCGGTCTTCTTGTCGAAGGCGTAGAAGCGGTCACCGGCCGCGCCGTGCGCTCCCCACGAACTGGTCACGCCGCGGGTGATGACCAGGTCCTTGTCCACCACCGGCGACGCGGTGCGCGAGTTCGGGAAGGTCAGCCGGCCGAACTCCTCCATCATCGAATGTTGCCAGAGCAGCTTGCCATCCGCGCTGAAGGCCATCAGCANNCCCTGCGTGTGCANCGCGTACACGTTGCCCGTCTCCGCNTCGACGGTCGGGGACGACGTCGCGTACCGCAGGTAGATGGTGTCCGAGAGGAAATCNTTCTCGCCGTGCCGCCAGAGTTCCTTGCCGGTCTCNGCGTCGAAGCAGGCGGTGAACTCCTGCAGTTCCGGCCCGTCGCCGAGGTAGCCGTTGATGTACAGCTTGCCGTCGGCGATCGCCGGCGTGCTTTGCCCGGGGAAATCCACGCTCCAGAGCGGCGCCTTGGCGTCGACCTTCGACGGCAGGCCTTTCTCCAAGGAGACCGAGGTCCCGAGCGGACCTCGCCACGTCAACCAGCCGTCCACGGCGAAGGCCGGAGAAGACACGAGGAACGAAGCGACAGCAGCCGAGACAAGGAGACGTTTCATGCGGCGAAAGGAGATCCGGCGGACTCCGCCGAACATGGCGGAGGCGGACCGCACTGGCAAACGATTTGATACGGGTGCGTATCAATGCGCCAGCGACGGGCGACCCGCCATTGTTCGCCGTCCCAGGGGCGAGTTGCGGACTCCGCGAGGTCTTGGACTGCGGCAGTCCTCTGCCGCTTTGGCAGAAGAGCATCGCCGCGACGGAACGCGGAGAATCCCAACGGCTGTTTCTGACGCTCTCGGCGTTCTTGCGTGGCCGACGCGAAAGCGCCAGAGGACTGGCGCAGTCCAAGACGCTCCGCGAAGTCGCCGAGCGTGTGGCCGCCGACATGAGGAGGCGGAAGGCCACCTTGCGGTGGGATGCCTCGGCGGCTACGGGCTTAGCAGCCGCTGGAACACGTCCGCCACCGGAGCGTTCGCTCAACTGGATCCCGAGATCATTGAGCGCGCTCCCGCGCCCCGGCCCGCTCCCTCCCCGAAGTTCAGGCTGCTTTCCGGTTCCAGTTTGCGAAGGTCCGGCGTTTACTGGCGTCGTGCTCCTCACCTCCGCGGAACTGAACTCGCTCACCAGCTTGGTCCACCGTTCGCCGCATACGTTGTTGGGGATGCATCCGCTCGGGGACGGCTCGGGCGTCGTCGCGCGCGCGCATCTGCCCGGCGCGACCAAGGTCGAGTTGGTGCCCGTCCACGACAAGACGCAGCCGAAACTGGTGCTCAACCCGCTCGGCGATACCGCGGTGTTCGAGGGCTCGACGAAAAAGGTCGCGACCGTCTATGCCTACGACCTGGTGGTCACCTGGGCCGACGGCACGACGACGCAAGGGCGCGATCCCTATTCCTTCTGGCCGACGGTCGGCGACACCGACCTGCATCTCTTCGGCGAGGGCAACCATCTGTGCCTCGGCGATGTCCTGGGCGCGCAGTTGCTCACGCTCGACGGTGTGGTCGGCACCGCGTTCGCCGTCTGGGCGCCGAACGCCGGGCGCGTCTCGGTCATCGGCGCCTTCAACGGCTGGGACGGTCGCCGTCATGCGATGCGGGTGCTCGGTTCGTCCGGCGTGTGGGAGATCTTCGTGCCGGGCGTGGGCGAAGGCGCGCTGTACAAGTTCGAGATGCTCGACGCGCATGGGAACCTGAAGGTGAACACCGATCCGTTCGGCGCCTTCTTCGAGCTGCCGCCCAAGCAATCCGCCATCGTCTGGGACACGCGGAAGTTCGTCTGGAACGACGCGGAGTGGCTGGAGAAGCGCAAGGTCGCCGACCCGCTCCGCTCGCCCATCAGCATCTACGAGGTCCATCTCGGGTCGTGGCGCAAGAAATCGGTGACCGAATCGCTGGGCTACCGCGAGATCGCCGGGCCGCTGGTGGACTATGTGCGGCGGATGGGCTTCACGCACGTCGAGTTCCTGCCGTTGGCGGAGCACGCCTATTATCCGAGCTGGGGCTACCAGGTCACCGGCTTCTACGCGCCGACGAGCCGCTATGGCACGCCCGACGAGTTCCAGTTCCTGGTGGACGCGCTGCACCAAGCGGGCATCGGCGTGATCGTGGATTGGGTGCCGGCGCATTTCCCGCGCGATGAATGGGCGCTGGCGAAGTTCGACGGGACGGCGCTCTTCGAGCACGCCGATCCGCGGCAGGGCGCGCACCAGGACTGGGGCACGTTGATCTTCAATTTCGGCCGGCATGAGGTGAGCAACTTCCTCATCGCGAACGCGCTCCACTGGTGCGAGCGCTTCCACATCGACGGCCTGCGCGTGGACGCGGTGGCGTCGATGCTCTACCTCGACTATTCGCGCAAGGAAGGCGAATGGGTCCCCAACCCGTTCGGCGGCCGCGAGAACCTCGAGGCCATCGAGTTCCTCAAGCACTTCAACCACGCCGTCCACACCGCGCATCCGGGCGTGGTGACCATCGCCGAGGAGAGCACCTCGTTCCCGATGGTGTCGCGTCCGCCGTGGCTCGGCGGCCTCGGCTTCAGCCTCAAGTGGAACATGGGCTGGATGCACGACACGCTGGGTTATTTCGGGCGCGATCCGATCCACCGCCGCTTCCACCAGAACGACCTGACCTTCGCGATGCTCTACCAAGGGCACGAGAACTTCGTGCTGCCGCTGTCCCACGACGAGGTGGTCCACGGCAAAGGCTCCCTGCGTCGGCGCATGCCCGGCGACGATTGGCAGGCCTTCGCCAACCTCCGGGCGCTGCTCGGCTACCAGTGGCTCTTCCCCGGCAAGAAGCTTCTCTTCATGGGCGGCGACATCGGACAGCCCGAGGAATGGGACGCGGACTCCGAGCTCAGTTGGGGGCTGCTCGACGTGGGCCCGTTCCACATCGGCTGCCAGAAGTGGCTCGCCGACCTCAACGCGGTCTACCAAGCGACCCCGGCGCTCTGGCGCGGCGACCACGAAAGCGATGGCTTTTGGTGGGTCGATTGCGGCGACCACGTGAACAGCGTGCTCAGCTTCATCCGCCACGACCGACAGACCGGCGGACACGTGCTCGTCGGCGGACACGTGCTCGTCGTGCTCAACCTCACGCCCAACCCGCTGCCCGGATACCGGATCGGCCTTCCGCTCCCCGGCGCTTGGCGCGAGGTGCTGAACAGCGATGCCGCGGCTTATGGCGGCAGCAACCTCGGCAACACCGGCGTCGTCACGTCCGAGGACTATGCGGTGCACAACCAGAGCCATTCCGCGTTGTTCTCGCTGCCGCCTCTGAGCGTCATCGTGTTCCGGGCGGAACGCTGATCCGGTCCGGTGCGGCATCCGGTTCCCAAGAGGACCCCGCCGACGCATCGACCGGCCTTCCGTCGTCGGTCGTCTTGGTGCCGACGGTCAACCGCTTGTCCGGGGGCGGGACCGGGAGCCCCCCCCGGACCTGGTGCCGCTGCGAAATCCCGCTTGCCGCGCCGGGGGCGCATCCCTTGACTCCGCGCGCCCGCTTCCGGGCGTCGTCCCGCTCTCGTCGTCCCATCCTCTGCATTTCCCCAGGTGCGCCCATCCCCGTCCAAGACCGGCTACTACGTCCTCGAAGGTCTGAACTCCTTCGCGACCGCCTACTACTTCAACTACCTGATGTTCCTGCTGCGCGACGCGCACGGGTTCGGGAACCTGCAGAATCTCACGGTCAGCGCCGTGCACGGGTTCATCTATATCGGCGGTTCTTGGTACGGCGGCCGGTTCGGGCAGCGGCACGGTTACTTCACCTCGTTGCGCATCGGGTTCGGAGGGATGGCCGCCGCGGTGGTCGTCGGGTGGCTGGTGCCGGCGCTCTGGGGCCAGCTCCTGGCGCTCGGGCTGTGGACGATCACCATGTGCTTCACGTGGCCGATCCTCGAGGCCTTGGTGAGCGAGCACGAGACGCCGGACCGTCTGCCGGACCGCGTCGGCCTCTACAACGTCGTCTGGGCCGGGACCGCCGCGCTGGGTTTCTCGTGCGGCGGATGGCTCTTCGAGCATCTCGGGCACCCGAGCCTCTACTGGCTTCCGGCGGTGATCCATGTCGGCCAGTTCGCGGCGACCTGGTCTCTCCAGGCGAAGCACGACGTCTGGGCCGCCTCGGCGACACCAAGGCCGGCCAGCACGGAGAACCGCGGAACATCCGGCCGTCCGCGTTATTTCCAGCGGCTGGCCTGGGCGGCCAACCCGTTCAACTACATGGCGGCGAACACGATCCTCGCGGTGGTGCCCGGGATCGCCACCAACGTCGGGCTCGGGATCGCTGAAGCCGGGCTCGTCATGTCGGTCTGGTACTACGTCCGCGCGCTGGCGTTCTTGAAGCTGTGGTTCTGGGACGGCTGGCATCACCACTTCGGCTGGTTCATGACGGCGTTCGTCATGCTGGCGGGCAGCTTCGTGACCGTGATGTTGGCGCCCTCGGTCTGGCTCCTGGTGGTGGCGCAGGTGGCCTTCGGCTGGGCCTTCGCGTTGCTCTACTGTTCGTCGCTCTACTACGCGATGGACGGCAGCGATACCCATGGCGAGCACGGCGGGATCCACGAGGCGCTGATCGGCCTCGGCATCTGCGGCGGTCCTGCGGTGAGCGCGGCTGCCCAAGCGCTCACCGGCAACGTCACCGCACCGGCGTGGGCGGTGACCGTGTTCCTGGCGGCAGGGATGGTGGTCGTGCTGCGGATCCGGGCAAAATCGCTGTGAGCGGTCTCCGCGGCGATCGCCTCCTTTCGGGTGAAACATCGGATCGCCTCCGGGTGTCCACCTGCGCCGGAACCATCCAGTTGGATCGAGTTGGATCCGGGTGGAACGGGCCACCGGCCCGTTCTCGGCGGCAACTTGCCGCCGAGTTTCGGCGTCGGCATCGCGCGCACCAAAGAGGGCATTCCCGGCGCACCCCGAGCGGCGGGCGAGTCGCCCGCCTCAACGGGCCGGTGGCCCGTTCCACCCAAACCTCGATCGCATCGTTTCGGCTGAGGTGGCCCTCCAAGTCAAAAGGGGCATCGGCGACGCCGTGAGCGGCGCGATGGACGTCGCCGATCGCGATCTGATCTTGTGCAAGGGACTGGCTTCCGAGCAGAAGGGCATTCAAAGCGACTTGAAGAAGCTGGGCGACTTGGTCTCGCTGACGTGGGCGGGACGCTTGGACTTAAATTGCAAAAGGTTATCGATATCGTTTCTACTTTTAGGCCGCCCGCGTGCTCCAGCGGTGCGATTTCGACAGGCAAGGCAAAGTGGCGTCGATCCGGTCGGAAGCGGTCGAACTCAAAGCCCAAAGCGATTGACCCCTTCGGAAAATGGGCATGAGGACACTCCGTTTTGAGCCCCGAAAGTGGGGCGTCCATGCGGCGCGTGTCGCGGATTCTTGGGAAAGTGGGGTGGTCGGGACCTCCGGTAGCGGGGCAGGGGACGTTTTCTCCGACTTCTTCTGATACTTCGCGCTTCGCAGGCGGCGGTGGGTCCGGCACGCTGCCGGCCGTGAAATCCTTCCCCGTGCGCCGCGTCGTGGCGATCGTCTCTCCATGGTTGGCGGCATTCTGTCTGATCGCCGAGCCTTTGAAGCCCGTCGCGCTCTGGTCGGCGACCGCGCCCGGTGACCAAAGAGGCCTGCCTGAGGAGAAGGACACGAGCGAACCCGGAAAAGGCCTCGTCGCGGGACGTCCGCTGATCCGGCTCGGCAACGTCTCCACGCCCACGCTCCAGGTCTTCCGGCCGCCGGCGGACAAGGACACAGGAGCGTCTGTGTTGGTGTGTCCCGGCGGCGGCTACTCGATCCTCGCCCTCGACCTCGAGGGCACGGAGGTCTGCGAGTGGCTCAATTCCATCGGCGTGACCGGAGTGCTGGTCAAGTACCGCGTGCCGAAGCGTGAAGGCCGGCCGGCTCACTCGGCACCGTTGCAGGATGCCCAGCGGGCGCTGGGCCTGACACGGTTCCACGCGAAGGAATGGGGCCTGGATCCAGCGCGCATCGGTATCCTTGGGTTCTCTGCCGGCGGGCACTTGGCCGCGGTCGCCAGCAACAACCACCGCGAGCGGTCCTACCCGGTCGTCGACGCCGCCGACAAGGTCAGTTGCCGGCCGGATTTCACGGTGCTGATCTATCCGGCCTACCTGACCGACAAGGACAAAAACGACTCGGTGCGACCGGAACTCCCGGTGGCTTCCGACACGCCGCAGACCTTCATCGCGATGTCCCAAGACGATCCGGTCCGCGTGGAGAACGCGTTGGGCTACGCGACGGCCCTGCAAAAGGCCAAGGTCCCGATGGAACTGCACATCTACCCGACCGGCGGGCACGGCTACGGCCTGCGCCGGACCACCGAAGACGTGACGACGTGGCCGGCCCGCCTCGGAGATTGGATGAAGAGCCGCAAGCTGTTGGAACGGAAGTGACGTGGGACTGGCGCTCCTTCCGCCCGTTTGGAGCCTCGCCACCGGCTGTGCCGGCCTGAATTTTCGCCGCTGCGAACCGTCTCATCACCGCCTTGTGAAAAGTTTCACGAACACGCTTGATTCAGTCGGGTCGGCTGTTAGCGTTCCTCTGGTTTTCGCAGGCAAAACACACGTCACGTATATGAACACCACGCTCCAGTACGCCGCCGCCATCCTCGCCGCGGCCACACTCGCCAACGCCGCCGAGCTCACCGGCAAAGTCTCGCTCAAGGGCACCCCGCCGCCGGCCAAGCCCATCCCCCAAGTCAAGGCCGATGTCAACTGCGGCAAGACCCACACGACGGATGTGATGACCCGCACCTACGTCGTCGCCGCGGATGGCGGTCTCGCCAACACGGTCGTCTACATCAAGGGTGGTCTCGAAGGTAAGACCTTCCCGGTGCCGGCCGAGAAGCCGCTCATCGACCAAGTCGGCTGCATGTACGAGCCGTACGTCTCCGCGGTGATGGCCGGTCAGGCCTTCCAAGTGCGGAATTCGGACGCGTTCATGCACAACGTCAACGCGACCCCGAAGGGCAACAAAGGCTTCAATTTCGCCCAAGCGGTCGCCGGGCAGGTGAACGACAAGATGTTCGACAAGCCGGAGCTCGGCGTGAGGTTCTCCTGCAACGTGCATCCGTGGATGATCGCCTACGTGAGCGTGATGGAGAACCCGTTCTTCGCCGTCACCGGCAAGGACGGCAAGTTCACCATCAAGGGCGATCTTCCGGACGGCAAGTACACCGTCGAGGCCTTCCACCAGAAGGCCGGTGCGGTGACCGGTGAGGTGCAGGTGAAGGGCGGCAAGGCCACGCTCGACCTGAGCCTCGAGGTCAAACAGTGATCTAGACCCGAGAAGCCGGGGAGGTGCGAAGGCGTCACCCCGACTTTTTCATATCTTAGCCTGTGCCCACTTCTGACCAATCCGACCGATGGCTCCAGCGTTTCGCCGCGCTGACGGCCCTCTGCACGTTGGGCTTGGTCTGCTTGGGCGGGCTGGTGACCAGCAAGGGTGTCGGCATGTCCGTGCCCGATTGGCCGACCAGCTACGGGTACAACATGTTCGCCCTGCCGGTGGCCACTTGGTTCACCGGCGGCGTCTTCCACGAGCACACGCACCGGCTTTGGGCCTCGACGGTCGGGGTCTTGGTTGTCGTGCTGACCCGTTGGCTCGGTGGATCTCCCTCACGTCGTCCGCTGGCCCTCATCGGTGCCGGCGAGATCGTCGCCGGGTGGGTGTTGTTGAAGCTGGGCGCGGATTGGAAGGGCGCCGGCTATTTCCTGTCCGGCATCGGTGGGGTGGTCCTGCTGGGCGCGGTGGTCTGGGCGAAGAACGGGCCTACGGTCCGTCCGCTCCCGTTGTTGGGGTGGCTCGCGTTCACCGCGGTCCAGTTCCAAGGCCTGCTCGGAGGCCTCCGCGTGGTGTTGGACAAACAGGTGGTCGCCGACCTGCCGCTCGGCACCGTGTTCGGCTTGGTCCACGCCTGCTTGGGTCAGATGTTCTTGGCGCTGCTCTGCGTCATCGCGCTTTGCTTGACGGCATCCTGGCGTCGGCTCGCACCGACCCTCGACCAGGCCCGGGTCGGTGCGCTTCGTTGGATGCTCCCGACCGCCACCGCCTTGGTGTTCATGCAGCTCGTGCTCGGCGCGTCGATGCGTCATCAGCATGCCGGCTTGGCCATCCATGATTTCCCGCTCGCCTATGGACAGGTCTGGCCGGACACCGATCCGACGTCGGTCGAGCGCTACAACCACCGCCGCGTCGAGGAGGTCCCCGTGACCGCAGCGCAGATCCGTCTGCAGATGTTCCATCGCCTCGGTGCGGTCGCTGCGGTCGCGATGGTCTTCGCGTCGTTGGCCGTGGCCAAGAACCGGTTGGGCTGGGGCTCCCCGGTGACCCGGTGGGCGTCGGTCTGGAGCGCCATGCTCACCGTCCAAGCCGCCTTGGGCGCGGTCACGATCTGGAGCGACAAAGCGGCGGACATCGCCACCTCGCATGTCGCCGTGGGCGCGATCTCATTGGTGACCGGGGTCTGCTTGACCTTGGTCGCGCGCCGGATGTCCGTTTCTCCCGTGGTTTCGTCCGCGAAACCGCGTGATCCGTCGGCCGCCTTCGCGTTCGCCGATCCATCCGCCCGCTGAACCTGGACCGATTTGAAAGCAATCGCCCCAGCCTTGACCACCGAAGTCGTCCCAGCGGACAAAAGCCGCTTGGCCATCTTCACCGAGCTCATCAAGGCGCGTCTGACGCTCTTGGTCGTGCTCACGACGCTGGTGGGGTTCTACCTCGGATCCGGTTCGCCGGTGGACTATTGGCTGATGCTACACACGGTGTTCGGCACGGCTTTGGTCGCGTCCGGCGCCGCCGCGCTGAACCAGTTGATCGAACGCGAGCACGATGCCCGCATGCGCCGCACCGAAAGCCGGCCGCTCCCTTCCGGGCGCATCACACCGAACGCGGTGCTCTTGCTCGGCGTGTTGCTGAGCGTCATCGGGCTGGCGTGGTTGCTCTTCGCGGTCAACGCGCTCACGGCGATGCTCGGCGCGGTGACCCTCGCCAGCTACTTGTTCGTGTACACACCGCTCAAGCGGGTCACGGTGCTGAACACCGCGGTCGGCGCGGTGCCGGGCTCTCTCCCGCCGTTGATGGGTTGGGCGGCGGCGACCGGCACGGTATCGGCCCACGGATGGGCGCTCTTCGCGGTGCTCTTCTTCTGGCAGATGCCTCATTTCATGGCCATCGCGTGGCTGTACCGCGACGATTATTCAAAGGCCGGCTACCGGATGCTCTCGGGCGTCGACCCCGATGGACGTCGCACGGCGGCGTCGGCCATCCGCAACACCATCGCGTTGCTGGTGATCAGCCTGTATCCGTACCTGCTGGACCTCGCGGGACGGGCTTATCTGGCCGGGGCGGTGGTCTTCGGTCTGGCGTTCTTGGGCTGCGCCATCGTGTTCGCCCGGGATCCCTCGCCGAAGACCGCGAAGCGCCTCTTTTTCGCCAGCATCCTTTATCTTCCACTTTTGCTCGGCTTATTGGTCGTCGACAAGGACACCAAAAAATTGACAGCACCGCGTCCAGTTTCCCAACAATCGGAGCTGCCGGCCCTCCGAGGCTAGGCGGAGACGATCGGCGCGCCCGGAATCTCAATCGACCGCACAGAACACTATGCAAACCGCCACGACACACGCGCAGGCCCATGGCCACGGCCACGAGCACGCGCATGAGCACCACGAGCCGGGCTTCTGGGCCAAGTACATCTTCTCCACCGACCACAAGATGATCGGTATCCAGTACGGGATCACCTCACTGGCGTTCTTGTTCTTCGGATTCCTGCTGATGCTGGCGATGCGCCAGCAGTTGGCCAACCCCGGCGAACCTATCCCGGTCATCGGCAAGCTGCTCGAGAAGACCTTGGGAGCGGATGCGGCAACCGGCGGAATCATGCAGGCCGACCTGTACAACTCGTTCGGCGCGATGCACGGCACGATCATGGTGTTCTTGGCCATCGTCCCGCTCGCGTTCGGCGCGTTCGGCAACTACGTGACGCCGCTCCAGATCGGTGCGCCGGACATGGCGTTCCCTCGGCTGAACATGGCCAGCTACCACCTCTATTTTTGGGGCGGCGTGGTCATGCTGGTGAGCTTCTTCATCCCCGGCGGCGCGGCGAAGTCCGGTTGGACCAGCTATTCCCCGTTGGCCACGCTGGCGGACGTGGACCACTTGATCAACGGCCAGACGATGTGGCTCATCGGCATGGTCCTCCTGATCACGTCCTCGTTGCTCGGCGCGGTGAACTTCATCGCCACCATCATCCAGCTCCGCGCCAAGGGCCTGACCTGGATGCGCCTGCCGTTCTTCGTCTGGGCGCAGTTCGTGACCGCGTTCCTGCTGTTGCTGGCGTTCCCGCCGCTTGAGGCCGCCGGCCTGATGCAGCTCGCGGACAACCTCCTCAAGACCTCGTTCTTCCTCCCGACCGGTCTCGTGACCACGGGTGGACCGGTCCCCGCGAGCGGCGGCGGCAGCCCGCTCCTGTGGCAGCACTTGTTCTGGTTCCTCGCCCACCCCGAGGTCTACGTGCTGATCCTCCCAGCCATGGGCATCGTGTCGGAGGTCATCGCGAACAACNCCCGCAAGCCGCTCTGGGGCTACAAGTCGATGGTGTACGCGGTGCTGGCGATCGGGTTCCTCGCGTTCATCGTCTGGGCGCACCACATGTACCTCACGGGCATGGGCACCAAGATCTCCACCTTCTTCCAGACCACCACGATGATGATCTCCATCCCGTCGGTCATCATCCTGACGGCGCTCTTCATCTCGCTCTGGGGCGGTTCGATCCGATTCAACACGCCGATGCTCTTCGCGCTGGCGTTCCTCCCGATGTTCGGCATCGGCGGCCTCACCGGCCTCCCGCTCGGCTTCAACGCCTCGGATATCTACCTCCACGACTCGTACTACGTGATCGGGCATTTCCACTACGTGGTGGCGCCCGGGACCATCTTCGGCCTCTTCGCCGGCGTGTACTTCTGGTACCCGAAGGCGACCGGCCGCTTCATGAGCGAGTTCTGGGGCAAGGTCCACTTCTTCGGCTCGTTGGTCTGCATGAACCTCATCTTCGCCCCGATGTTCGTCCAAGGTCTGCGCGGTATGAGCCGGCGCATGTACGACGGCGGCGCGACCTACTTCGGCCTCGGTGTCGATCCCGGGATCCTCTGGCTGAACAAGTTCATCAGCCACGCGGCCATCGCTCTGTTGGTGTTCCAATTGCCTTTCATCTGGAATTTCTTCTCCAGCCTGTTCATCGGCAAGAAGATCGAGTCCGACAACCCGTGGCAGGCCACCACGCTCGATTGGCAGACGCCGACGCCTCCTCCGCACGGCAACTTCGCGACCGAGCCGGTCGTGTACCGCGGCCCCTACGAATACAGCGTCCCGGGTGCTGCGAAAGACTTCACCCCGCAGGGACAGAAAGCCTGAACGATCCGCGGCCCGAACCTTCTAATCCCTGAGTCCATGGATATCCCCTACACGGTAAAACCTCGCCCCGACACGGGTCTCTACAACGCCAAGGTCGGCATCTGGCTCTTCCTCGCCTCCGAGGTGATGCTCTTCGGCGCGTTCTTCTCCTCCTATATCCTGCTCCGCGTCGGTGCCCCCGATGGCTTCTGGCCGGATGTCGCCACCGCGTGGCCCCACGGGTTGCTCAACATCCCCATCGGCACCTTCAACACGGCGGTGCTGATCATCTCGTCGGTGACGGTCCTGCTCGCTTGGGCGTCGCTCAAGGAGGGCAACTTGCCGAAGTTCAAGAAGTTCATGGCGGCGACCATCCTGTGCGCGCTCGGCTTCTTGGCCATCAAGAGCTACGAGTACAACGAGAAGTTCACCCACTATGTCATCCGGTTGAAGGACGGCACGGCGGTGACGGGCCATCTCGACATCGACGGCAAGAGCCCGCGTTTCTGGAGCCTGGCCACGGTCGAGGCGAAGAAGCTCGAGTCGATCAAGGTGCATGTCGACGTGCCGAACCAGTTCCGCTACCCGGTCGGCTTCAAGCACGGGCCCCCCGCGGAGGCGGAGGCCAAGGAGGGCGGGCACGGCGCCGGCGAGCATGCCGCCCGGGAGATCAAGACCGCCGACATCGCGCTGCTCCAGGCTTTCATCCCGAAGACGGGGACGTTCTTCGCGATCTACTTCACGATGACCTTCCTGCACGGCTTGCACGTGCTCGGCGGCGCGATCGTGATGGCCTACATCGCCTTCGTGGGCGACGGCATGTGGAAGACCGATCCGGAGCGGTACACCAACCGCATCGAGGTCGCCGGCCTGTTCTGGCACTTCGTCGATCTCGTCTGGATCTTCTTGTTCCCCGTCGTGTACCTCCTCTGAAGCCCCGCCCCCTCTTCTCCATGAGCGATCCTACCCATTCCGGCGCCGCAGAGGCGCACGACCACGGCCACGGCCACGACCACGCCGGGCACAACAAGATCTACTTCGTGATCGGCGCCGCGCTGCTGGTCGGCACCATCGTGACGGTCCTGGCCCGTTACTGGGAATTCAACAGCGTCGCGTTGACCGTGGCGGTCGCGCTGTTAATCGCCAGTATCAAGGCCTTCTTGGTCGCCGGCTATTTCATGCATCTCTTGTCCGAGAAGAAGATGATCTACTTGATCTTGGCCACGACGGCCGCCTTCCTCGTCGGCATGGTCGGGCTCATCCTCTGGAGCGATGCCGACCTGCCCCGCGGCTCCACCAATAAGATCCATTATGTCCCTTAAGGCCTTCCATCTGGTCTTCGTCACGGCGTCGGTCCTGCTCATGCTCGGTCTCACCGCGTGGTGCTTCGGCAACTACCGCCGGAGCGATTCGACGATGGACCTGGTGTGGGGAGCCGTCGCGCTCGCCTCGGCCGCCGCGCTGCTGGTCTACGGGCGCTACTTCCTGAAGAAGCTCAAACACATCAGCTACCTGTGAAACTCCGGTCCGCCATCATCGTTCTGGGTCTCGCCGCGGTCGTCCCGCTGCGCGTGCTGGGCTGCGCCGCCTGCTTCGGCAGGTCCGACTCCGCCTTGGCGGCCGGCATGAACTACGGGATCTTTTCCCTGCTCGTCGTCATCACGACCATGCTCGGCCTGATCGCCACGTTCTTCGTGTACATCGTCCGCCGCGCGGGCCAGATGCCCGACGCCCAGCTCCCAGAACCTACTGCCGTCCCCGAATCCTGATCTTTTCCCAGCCCGTCCTATGGAATTCTTCTCGAAGCTCCTTTTCCTCCCCGAAGTCGCCTCCGCCCACGGCAAGGGGCTCGACGACCTGCTGATCTACGTCCATCTGTTGATGGCGGCCTTGTTCGTCGGGTGGCTGGCGTTCTTCGTCATCGCCGTCTTCAAGCATCGCCGTTCTGCCAACCCGAAGGCCGATTACGTCGGTGCCCGTTCCCACTTCTCGACCTATGCGGAGGTCGGTGTCGCCGCGATCGAGGGCCTGCTACTGCTCGGTTTCGCCGTGCCGCTCTGGGCCAATTCCGTGGACCGGTTCCCGGAGGAGAAAGACGCGACCGTGATCCAAATCATGGCCCAGCAGTTCGCTTGGAACGCCCATTACGCCGGCCCGGACAACACGTGGGGCAAGCAGGACGTCAAGTTCGCCAGCTCGACCAACCCGTTCGGACTCGATTCCGGCGATGCGGGCGCGAAAGACGACATCACCTGCCTCCGCGAGAAGTTCCTCATCCCGGTCGGCAAAGAGGTCATCTGCAAGATCTCCAGCATGGATGTGATCCATTGCTTCAAGCTGCCGGCGATGCGGGTGACCCAGGACGCCATCCCGGGCATGAGCATCCCCGTCCATTTCAAGCCGACCAAGGTCGGTGACTACACCATCACCTGCGCCCAGCTGTGCGGCAGCCTGCATTCGACCATGCGTGGCGAGTTCAAGGTGGTCGAGCAGGCGGAGTACGATAAATGGTTCGCCGAGAAAGCCAAGGCCGGCGGCGGCGGCGGTTTCGAGTGAGGAGGATGCCCGCAAGCTTGGCCGCTGGAGTTTCTCCGGCGGCCTTGTAGTTTCATCCCGCTGTGGACGACCGTTTCCAGAAGACCCTGTGGGCCGCGTTGATCGCCGCGATCGCCGGCATCGTCGCTATCTACGTCTTCACCGAAGGCCGCAAGGCACCGTTGCCGGTGATCGGCCAGATGAGATCGTTCGTCCTGACGAACCAACTTGGCCAGCCGGTCTCGCTCGCCGATCTGAAGGGCCGGGTGAGCGTCGCCAACGTCGTGTTCAGCCGTTGCCCGACGCAGTGCCCGAAGCTGATGCAGCAGATGGCCAAGGTCCAAGCCGCGGTCGGCCCCGGGGTGCGGTTCCTGACCTTGACCGCTGATCCGGGCAACGACACGCCGGAGGTCCTGGGCCGTTACGGAAAGCGGTTCGACGTCGACGACGGGAAGTGGTGGCTGCTCACAGGCGACAAGGCCGAGCTCTATCGGTTCGCCACCGAGGACCTCAAGTTCAACCTGCTCGAGAACGCCGGTCCGCCCCCGGTTCCGCTCGCCGATCTGTTCATCCACTCGACCGATTTCGCGGTGCTCGACAAGGCCGGACGCCTGCGCGCCGTCGTGCACGGCGAGGAGCCGGATGCCGTAGCGAAGATCACCGCCCATATCCGGCAACTTCTCCGCGAGACGAACCTATGACCCTCTCCGATCTCCCGGCCGTCAACGCGTCCCTCAACGGCCTCAGCACCGTGCTGCTCGTGCTGGGTTGGCGCCACATCAAAGCCGGCCGGCGCATCGCGCACCGCAACTGCATGATCGGCGCGTTCGCCACTTCATCGCTCTTCCTGGCCTCCTACCTGACCTACCACTTCCAGATGCAGAAGCTCCACGGCCGCGCCCACACGAGCTTCACCGATCCGGCGTGGTTCCGGCCCATCTATCTGGCGATCCTCGTCACCCATCTGATCGGCGCGTTCGCCATCCTGCCGCTCGTGACCCTGACGTTCCAACGCGCGATCAGGGAACGGTTCGAGCTGCACAAGCAGATCGCGCGATGGACGCTGCCGGTCTGGCTCTACGTGTCGGTGACCGGCGTCGTGATCTATCTCCTGCTCTACCAGATCTTCCCGCAACCCCGTTAGCGCTTCCTGCCTTTGGCCATCACCGCCCAACAGTTCGATGAACTCCAACGCCGGTTGGCGGGCGGGAAGAAAGCCTCGGCCGGCGCGAAAGTCCCCGTGCCCGGGACCGTGTCGGTTCCGGTCGGCGGGACCATCTTCGGTCTCGACCCGTCGTTGCGCGGCACCGGCTTCGGCTTCGTGCGGGTGGTGAAGCCGCGTCCGGTCTTGATCGCGTGCGGCACGCTCCGCTGCCCGTCGTCGTGGACCCGCTCTCGCTGTCTGGGCCACATCGCGGCTTCGTTGCGCGATCTGGTCCAGACCCACAAGCCCGACGTCTGCGCGGTCGAAGGCCTTTTTTTTGCGCAGAACCTGCAGACCGCGCTGATCATGGGAGAGGCGCGCGGAGCGGCGTTGGCGGTCATCGCCGAGGCCTTGGTGCCAATTTTTGAGATCGCGCCGCGCAAGGTGAAGCTAGCGGTGGTGGGCCACGGTGGTGCGCAGAAGATCGCCGTCGCGAAGATGGTGCAGCGCATGCTCGATCTTGCCGAGACACCGGAGCCGGATGCGGCCGATGCCTTGGCGCTCGCCTTGGCCTTCGCGCAGGAGACGGGCCGCCATTCCCTCACCCCACCGAAGCGCGTCTGACACCAAGTCGGGGTGATCTCTGGTCGGACCGTTGGCGGGTCGCCCCACCGGCAACCTGCTCGGCTTGCAGGGCAAGCCGCCCACAACGTGAAGCCGAGTTCTACCGGTATCCACCAGGAGCCGGTATGGATCGGCGGAACGTGCTGCCGGCATCTTGCCGGCAGAGGCC
>JGI25920J50251_10000057_pt1 | contig 30141 bp, 29 predicted proteins | sample LauGreBMM110DCMD_2_FD_50251 | JGI IMG/M metagenome (IMG submission 50251) | reverse complement strand
TTCTACCCCACGATGCCGCTGGACGAGGCCTACACCCGCGCGCGACGGCGGGTCGGCGAGACGAACGCGGTCTTCGTCGACGCCGGTCGGTCGATGGTCAGGGAGATGGGCGGTGACACCAACCGCCCGCGCCACAACGTGGTGGTGCTGCTCGAAGAGAGCCTCGGGTCCGAGTTCTGGGGATCGCTCGGCCGGCCGGGCGAGACCTTGATGCCGGAGATGGACAAGCTCGCGGCGTCCGAAGGGCTGCTCTTCACCAATCTCTACGCGAGCGGCAACCGGACCGTGCGCGGCATGGAAGGCGTGCTGTCGTCGTTCCCGCCGCTCCCGGGCGATTCGATCGTCGTGCGCGACCTGTCGGACCACGTGGAGACCGTCGCGCGAACGCTCCAGCGGGACGGCTACCACACGTCGTTCTTCTACGGCGGCCGGGGCCTGTTCGACGGCACGAAGTTCTTTGCGACGCGCAACGGGTACGACCGGTTCTTCGAGCTCAAGGACATCCCGGCCCCGGTGTTCACCACCGCCTGGGGCGCGTGCGACGAGGACCTGTACGACCGCGCGCTCGTGGAGTTCCGCAAGTGGCACGAGGCCGGGCAGCCGTTCTTCAGCACGGTGCTCACCGTCTCGAACCACAAGCCGTACACCTATCCGACCGGCCGGATCGCCGAGGATCCCGCTGCCCGGAAACGCGAGCATGTGGTGAAGTACACGGATTACGCGTTGGGACGGTTTTTCCGGCAGGCGCGACAGGAGGCGTTCTGGACCAACACGCTCTTCGTCGTCGTCGCCGACCACGGCGCGCGCGTCTACGGCAGCGAAGAGATCCCCATCAAGTCCTACGAGATCCCGATGGTCATGTTCGGCCCGGCCTTCGTGAAGGCTCCCGACCGCATCGGAGCGCTCGGCAGTTCGCTGGACGTGGCGCCGACCATCCTCGGCCGGTTGGGGCGTCCTTACCGCTCGACCTTCTTCGGCCGCGACCTGCTGAAGATCCTTCCGGGCGAAGGCCGCGTCCTGATGAACCACAACCGCGACATCGGCATCTTCGACGGACGCCACCTGATCGTGCTGGGCATCCGGCACGGCGTGTCCTGCTACCGCGGCGACGGACGGACGGGCGAGTTCCAGTTGCTGTCCGAGGTCCCGGCGGAGGCAAAGGCCCTTTATGACGACGCCATCGCGCTGTTCCAGGTCGCCGACGACTTGTACCAGCACGAACGTTTCCGGGTGGACCGTTGAGCCCGGGCGCGGCGACGGATCCGGCGGCCTTGACGACCCGGCGCCGGTGCGCGAGGACTGGCGCCGATGAAACTCACTTGGAAAGACCACGAGGAGGTCGCCTGGGCCCTGATGGACAAGTTCCCCGACCAGGACCCCCTCAAGCTGTCGTTCCCGAAACTCCACAAGATGGTGACCGAGCTCGAGGGATTCGGCGCTCCTCCCGAGGCGTCGAACGAGAAGGTCCTCGAGAACATCCAGATGGCCTGGTACGAGGAGAAGAAGTGAACCCGGCCTCGTCCGCCGACCTGCGCCGACCGCTTTTCTGACATCGACCGATCCCGCCATGCCCAAGCAAGCCATCTCCCCGGAAGGCGCCCCGCCGGCGCTCGGCCCCTACAGCCATGCGGTCCGCATCGGCGACCTGCTGTTCTGCTCCGGCCAGGTGCCGATCGACCCGGCGCACCCGATCGGCCCGGTCATCGGCGACATCCGCGCGCAGACACGGCGGTCGCTCGAGAACGTGAAGGTGGTCCTTGCCAGCCAAGGCCTCGACTTCCGGCACGTGGTGAAGAGCACGGTCTTCATGACAGACCTCGCGCAGTTCCAAGGGATGAACGAGGTCTACTCCGAGTTGTTCACGCCGCCCTACCCCGCCCGCTCAACGGTCCAGGTGTCGGCATTGCCCCGGGCCTCCGCCGTGGAGATCGAGGTCGTCGCGAGTTTCTCGGCGGTCTGAAACAGGGGGGGCGGCCCGGATCCACAACAAATACCGCGTTGACGGAGAACGTGGGATTATGAGGAATTCTCGCCCATCCGTTCAGAACGGCGGTGTCGGAGTCATGGCGACGGTTTGGATGGCGGTAGGTTCAACCCACGCAATCAGCGGCCTGCAGGTGCAGGCAGCCCACCACGGCGTTTGGAGCGGTCGGATCGTTATGGACAACAACTCAAGACTCTTCGTGGGCAACCTGTCGTTCCAGACCTTGGAGCGCGACCTCCAGGACCACTTCAGCGCTGCTGGCGTGGTCACCAACGTCAACCTCATGCTCGACAAGTTCACGGGCAAATCCCGCGGCTTCGCGTTCGTGGAGTTCAACACCCCCGACGAAGCCAACAACGCGGTCGAGATGTTGCAAGGCAAAGAACTCGGCGGCCGGGCTCTGACCGTCAACATCGCCCGTCCGCGCGAGGACCGTCCTCCGGGCGGAGGTGGCGGGTTCCGCGGTGACCGTGGTCCTGGCGGCGAAGGTGGCGGCGGAGGTGGCGGTTGGCGCGGTGATCGTGGTGGCGGCGACCGTGGTGGTGGCAGCGGTGGTGGTGGCAGCGGTGGCGGCGGTGGCTGGCGCGGTGACCGCGGCGGCGGCGACCGTCACTGATCCGTGCCGGGCACGGGTCCTTTCCGAAGGCCGATGGCGAAAACCGTCGGCCTTTTCGTGGGTCCGACGGCCATGGCTCCAGACCCTTCCCGGCGTCCGCGCCCACACCCGTGGAAAGTCCGCGACAACTCGTCCCTGACAGCGGGTCCGGCTCCGTTATAGTGGCTGCGCCATGTCCGCCACCGCGGTGCAATTCCTCCAGCGCTGGGTCGTCACCACGCTGGCCGTGCTCGTCGCCGTCAACATCGTGCGCGGGCTCAGCTATGACGGGGTCTCGTCGCTGCTCGTCGCGTCCCTGTTGCTGGGGTTCCTGAACGCGTTCGTGCGCCCGCTGCTGTTGGTCATCTCGCTGCCGCTGCTGCTCTACACGCTCGGCCTGTTCATGCTGGTGATCAACGCGCTCCTGCTCTGGATGGTGGGCTCGATGGTGAAGGGCTTCCACGTCTCGGGGTTCTGGTCCGCGTTCTGGGGCGCCTTGGTGATCAGCGTCGTCTCGCTCGTCGCGAACGCCTTCCTCGGCAAAGGCCCGAAGGTGCAGCTGAAGAAGGGCGGCGGACGCAAAGGTGGCGGTGGTGGCAACGACGGCGGCCCGGTGATCGACGTGTGACCCCCATGGCACGTCGTGCTGCACCCGGTCCACGCGGTCCTCGTCCTCGCCGCAGCAAAGCGCGCTGGCTCGGGATCAGCGTGGCGATCGGCGTGCTTGCCGGTGCGGGTTGGACCGCATGGCGACGCTGGGCCGGTTCCANTTCACAGAAGGTTCCGGTCTTTTCCACGCCCGGANTTCCTGCTGCGGCCGGGCCGTCCGGACCGTCCATTTCACCCACGCAGCCGACGACCAAGCCGGCACCGATCGTCGAAACACCCAAGCAGGCCGATTTACCACCGGTCGAAAAGGAGCCGGCACCGAAAGTCGCGACCGACACCGATCAGGTCCGCGCCGAGATCCCGGACGCCAGGACGCCAGCGGCCCGGACCCGTCCTCTGCCGGAGCTCCTCCTCTCGCTACAACTCGCGCTCACCGGCCACGGCATCTCCGTGGGCCCGATCGACGGCGTCGGGGGCGCGCAGACCGCGTCCGCCCTGCGCGCGTTCCAGATGCAGCATGGCCTCGAGCAGACCGGCCGACCCGACCCCGCCACGGTCCGCGAGCTGGAGACCGGACGGGGCGGACCCTTCACCCTCGTCACCATCACCGCAGCGGACCTGGCCGGGCTAGCGCCGGTGCCGAAGACCTGGCTCGGTCGATCCCGGGCACGGACGCTCGGTTTCGAGACCTTGCTCGAGCTCGTCGCCGAGCGGCATCACGCGCAGCCGTCGCTCGTGCGTCGGCTGAACCCGGCGGTCGATTGGGACCATCCGGCCGCCGGCCTCGAACTGTTCGTCCCGCGCGCCGCCTATCCGCCGGCTCGGCGCGCGGCCCTGGTCCGCGTGAGCCTTGGGCAGGGCTGGATCCGGGCCTTCGACGCGCAAGGAAACCTGCTCGCGCACTTCCCATGCAGCATCGGCAGGATCGCCGAGAAGCGCCCGGTGGGAGAGCTCCACGTCGCCGTCGCTGTCAAGGATCCCGACTACACGTTCGATCCCGCGGTCTTCCCAGAATCCGCCGAGGCCAAGGAGATCGGCCGCAAGCTCCGCATCCCGCCCGGCCCGAACAACCCGGTCGGAGTCGCCTGGATCGGTCTGGATAAGCCAGGTTTTGGCATCCACGGCACACCGGCCCCGGAGCAGGTCGGTCGCACCGAGAGCCACGGATGCTTCCGCTTGGCGAACTGGAACGCGACCTATCTCCGGCAAATGGTGACCGTGGGAACCCCGGTCTGGATCGAGCCCTGACGTCGACGCGACGCGCCCGGCCTCAGAAAGCCTTGACAAAGTAAGAACTTTTGTTACATTAATGAGGTTGTGCCATAAAACAGTTAAATTTTTGGCTTGTTTAGCCAGTGTCCGAGAACGGGATTTTCTAAATTATGAGAAAATTCGTCTGCATCTCCACAGTCGCCCTGTTGGTCGCCGCGCCGGTGCCTGTCATGTCATTTGCTATTCTGCCGGTTCTTCCTTTGCTCACGTGGCTCGCGTATTTCGGTGCCGGAGTGTCGGGGATCCAGGTCCTCTCCTGGGTCAAAGATGAGATTGTCGGTGAGATAATCTACACCGAGTCGGAATACCCCGAGATCACGAACTTATGGTACTATGGATATTACAAAAATATCCAGTTCTGGAATAAGCGGTCAAGCGTATATGACCCGGTAACAAAAACAACCGCATACTGGACGTGGACCATTGACGGTTAAGGTCGCCAGACGTTGCTCAACGAAGCCCCGTTCCGGCTCGAGCCGTCGCTGGCAGTCAGGTTCTGCGATCAATCCACCACAGATGAGTATGGTAAGATCTGGAAGAACACATACAGGACTATGGAAGAATTCAGATTTGCGGTCAAGAACACGGTGGTGTCCGAACGTGGAGCTTTTCCTCATGGCGGTCCGTTCCCTACTCAAGTGCTGTGGCGTGTGGAACCTTTGCTCAAGGATTGTTTCACCAGCGAATCGAAGTATCCGGTCACCGACTATTTGGATGTCAAAATACCGAAAAATGATACGATAAAAGGGCTGGTAGGAAAACTGATGAACCGGCATTACTCTTCGCACTATTTCAAAAGGCCAGCCACCCTCTGAGGTCTTTGATTCAAAAACGCGCCGCGCCCGCCGATTTCGAACTCAAAAACAACTAACCGTAGCAGTCTCGCAGTTATCATGAAAAACAAGGTATCAGTGATTGCTGCTATTATTTTTTAATATGCTTCGCGATCTTGTCTAGAAAAATCATCTCAGCGCCTGGTGGCACGCATGTGTCTGAGGACAATCCGTCGCACCTTGCGCCTGCCGGTGTCGCGCCTGATGTGCAGAATGCAGGCCTTCGGCAAAACGAGCCTGACCGCATGGCATCCCGGATTCTGGCCGAGAAACAAGTCTCGATTCTCATACAAAACCTGATCGAGCAGCAAACGCAATTGCAGAAGATGGAATCCGGCCTCCCGAACAACCCGAGGATCCACGCGGGTGGACTACGGCGGGTTCTCTTGACCAACAGTGTGCGGCGTATCGTCCGACGTCATGGGTCGGCCTCCTTGACCGAGTCGGATATCTTCGCCTTGGTCAAGGGTGAGTTGGATAAGAGTCATTAGAATTTTAACCGGTCATGAAACGATCTACTGTTCTGATTGCTCTCATCTTGGGCGCGGTGCTCATCATTATCATGATTGGACCGTTCGGGAGCCGTATCATCCCGGAAATGGCATCCGGCACCCGTTCCGTGCCAGGAGATGGGTCCATCATTCAATCCGACGGACAGGCGTCGACCATGGCGCGGGATGACATAAGACCCACTTGGGAGGCCGAAGCGATTTCACGCTCGAAAGAGTTGATGAGTTTCCCCAACCCGGCGGTCACAAATCTGATCGAACTATTGGACGTGCACGCTGGATCTGGTTGGATGAAGACACATGCTTTGAACGATGCGTGCTTGTTCTCGGTGTTGTTCACGATGGTAAATAAATGGCAAAGGACAGATGCCGAGGGTGACAAAGAGATGTTGAGGTTGATGAAAGCGGACGCTTTCAGTGAATCCGACCTTAAGCAGGTGGAACTGGTGGTTGAGGAAATGTCTAAGAAATGGACTCCTTTGAGCGATTTCTATTTCTTTGCCTGCAGCAATCATTTTGCGTTGAATTACGGGATAACCGATGCTGCATTCACCGAGAAGATCCGAGAGACGGACTTTGGCAACACGAGCCCAAATTTTTGATTCGATGATATATGTCTAGTGTGGTGAGCGATTCGTCCGTGCAATATGTATCTGCACTGGGCGATTCTCCGGCGGTGCGGACCGGACGACCGTAAGCGACACGCTGGGCCTTTCAATTTCTCACAGTGTTTCACCCTGACAGCAAGCCCAGATGGATGTCATTGAGGTTCGAAAGCCCCCCACATCACCCTATTTCCCGACGGCGGGTCAGAGGCGCGGTGGAGATAACCAGCAAGTCTGGTGATTTTGATGATGTAATCCGAGAGGGTGGGCTTTGCTGCGATCTCATCGGCTGCGACTTGACCCATTTGTTCAGCAGGTACGTTTCCGTGGGTCCAGGGCGCTGGAGGACGGCAAGTCTGGAGCGGCACGGTGCAGCATCGTCAGCCACAAGATCATCCACCCGATGATGCAGAAGATGGCGATCCGGTTCGCCAGTCTCTCGGAGCTGCCCAGCTTGGATTCCTCCACCTTGCAGACCGATTTGAGGAACTTGTGGAACACCTCGATCTGCAAGTAGCGGCGGGGCTCCAACCGGCCTTGGCCCTTGTCCACGGTGGTGAGGGCGGCCAGTACCGGGTCCCGCCGGGCGTCGTCGTCGAGATGCGCCTAGATTTCGTTGCTCTTCTCGGCGACCAGCGACCGGCCCAACCTGAGCCCGTTGACCGTGGCCCAGACGCTGACCCAGTGTCGGGGGCAATACCCGCCGGCGAAGGCCGTCGGGTCCAGCGGGTGGCACAGCCGGTTGAAGCTGTCGTGGCTGGCGATGCCGCTGGGCAAGGGCAGGAACGTGCGCAGCCAATCTTCCCGTGCGCGTCCGAAGTCCTCCATGTCGTAGGCGCGCTCCCCGTCTACCCGCAGCGGGCCCACCGCGATCACCAAGAGGTCCGTCAACCGGTGGCACCGACCCTGCGTGCGGCGCGGGTCCGGGAAGTCGTCGAAGGCACTGACAAGGCTCACCCGCTCAGGCATCGGGGCAGCGCTCCACCCTTGAACGGTTAGTTCTATGAACATGACACCCAGAGGACATAGGGTCTTTTTTCCCCGCTCATGAATTTCGTCTTTGCCATCGGACTTATCACGCTTTCGGCCTTCAGAGCCTTCTGCGCTTCCCAGGTGGCCTTCTGGGATTTCACCCAAGCGCCGCAAGGTTGGACCGCCAATCGGATGGTCACCGACACGCGGACCACGACCGAGGGCTGGGTGATGGAGGTCGAGGCGCCGGACCCGACCCTGGTCAGCCCGCCGATGGATTGGCCGAACGGACAATTCGGGGTCGTGACGATCCGGATGCGGTCGACCGGTGATGGGCTGGGACAGCTTTACCACGGAACGAACTTCTCGGAGCTGATGAGTCGCGCGTTCGTCGTCCAGAACGATGGACAGTGGCACGACTACCGCATCCCGCTCCCCTCGTTGCAACCGGGAGCCAGGCTTCGGCTCGATCCGAGTCATGAAGCGGGCACGATTGCTCTCGCGTGGATCCGCGTGGAAGCCAGCCCGGAGAAGTTCGGGGATGCTTGGGCCAGCGCTCGGGAATTCAGGGGCAAGAAGATGGTCGGCGGTGGCCAATACGCGACCACCGGCGGTGACGCGGCGGTGACGTCCCGTTATCTGGCCAAGCACCCGGCTTTTCTGGAGACGTATCCCTTCGACGGCATGGTGGTGCCTGTGGTCGTCGACGCCGGGTGGGCTGAGCGATTGGAGCTCCCGCGCCGCGACTACTTCTTGCACGAGCTGCTTTGGAACACCGTCAAACTACCCTACGAAGCCCTCGCCCCAGCGGTTGCCGATCTGAACTCCGTGCGGTGGGGCGGGGTCACCGACAATTTTCTCAACTCCACCTTGATCGATGGGGCTCGCGGCCGGTTCACACCCGATCTGTCCGACGACCGGGACTGGGCCATCGTGGAACACAACGCCGGGATGGCCGCCCGCCTCTGTCGCGAGGCGGGACTCCAAGGGTTCTGGCTCGATACCGAGCAATACGGTAATTACCGCTGGCGCACGGCTTCGGGCGTGCCCGAGTTCGATACCAACCGGCCGGCCGATCTCAAGTTCCCTCTCGGCAAGGACACCCCGGCCGTCTTGAGGCGGCGTGGAGCGCAGTGGATCAAAGCGGTGCAGGCGGAGCTGCCCGCGGTGAAGATCATGATCACCTTCGCCTGGTCCCCCGATGCCGATGGATACGGACCGCTGAAGGGAACCACCGGCTTCTTGGATGGAGTCCTCGACGCCATCCAGGCTCCGGGCCAAATCATCCATGGCTACGAGAACACGTTCTATTATGGCCAGGGACCAGGGACGACGCATACGAAGGACGGGTTCCCTGGAGACCGCGGGAGGTTCGAAGCCGCCCGCGCCTCGATGCGGAGCTGGCGTTCGCTCAGTTCCAACCCGGCCAAGTATGACGCGTTCGTCAAAGTCGGCATGGCCGCTTGGATCGAAGATGATCCATGGAACCTCTGGAGTGGCTGGCCCAGCGGAACCAAGGATTCCTTCTGGTCGAACCTGCCGCTGGCACTGGCCTACAGCGACGAATATGTCTGGGTATGGTCCGAACACACGCGCTACGGACAAGCGTCAAGCGACCGACTCAATCCCTTTCTCGCCTCGCTCCGCAACCGGACGTTCAACACGGGGCGCGAAGAAGTCGCCACGCTGGAGGAGGATTTTACGGCAGATCCGATGGCGCGCGGCTGGCACTTCGACTTCGACATGCTCGCCATCGGGCGGAAGAACGAGCCCTCCCACGCCGTCCCGCTGATGAGCGCCGACTCGGTGCCGTACGTCTGGGACCCGGCCGCGCACGGGGTGCGGGTCCGCGGGCAACCGCAACCCGGGGTGGCCGGCCAACGCCGCCGTTTCGTTCATCCCGTCCAGCCGGTGGGCCGGAACCAAAGCATCCGTGCCGAGTTGGATTTCCAGGTGGATGCCTTCGGCGATCCTCTGGACCCTCCCATCGTGTTGGGACTCTTCTCCAGCGGGCAGCCCATCGAAAGCGTTTCGCTCAGCCTCCAGATCGCGGGACCTGGACAGGTGCGTGTCGTTCTGGCGGAGAACGGAGAGCCTAAGATCGTCCCGCTCTCCATCCCGGGCGGTATGAAGACAGGCCGGACCTATCGACTGGCCTTTGACATCGATGGCGCGACCGGCCGCGTCCAGACCACTCTGAGCGATCCTACGGGCGGAGCCTCTCAGACGGCCCCGATCGAAAGCAGCGTCCTCCCGGCGTCGGAACGTTTCGCATGGGACGAACTCGGCATCGCTCTATGGGAGGCCAAGTCCGTCCCCATCGCGTCTCAGAATTCGTATCGTTACCTGCTGGTCAAAGCGGCCTGCCGTCGTTGACAGGACGACACCCTGTCCACAGACGCACGTCGTCCGATGGTGGCACGCCAATGTTCTCTTCCATCTCGGACCGGCGTATAGGCCGATAATTCGAAAGGAAGGCCAAGAGCGTGCTGCTCTGCAAGTTGCTGGCCGGCAGCACACCGTTCGATTCGAAAAAACTGACGGCCTCGGGCATCGACGCGATCCGCAAGCCGATCCGGGAGAAGGAACCGCAACCCCCGAGCACCCAACTGACGCAGGTGCTCGTAACCGCCCAAGCAACGAGGCAGACTTCTGGAGGGGCTGAGGCATCCGCCTCCTGCCGCAAAATTCGACGTGAGCGACGTCTGGAGTCGATGGTCCGAAGCAATCTTCGACATTTGGGCCCTGAAAAAGACCCACACCATCACAGCTCTTTTCATCACCCTGCTCGGCGGTGTCACCCACGTTGTCGGCGCCGCTGAGCCGGGTGCATCCGCTTTCAGGCCGGTCATCCCGAAGACCTGGGACGACGCGGCGATGGCCGAGCTCGAGATCCCACCGGCGAACTCCTCCGCTTCACCCAAGCAGGTCCCGGCTGGATTCTACTATCGCATTCCCGTCCGGCCGATCCATGCGAGCTATCCCGTCTATCATCCCGGCCGGTTGCTTCGACCCATTGCGCGCGAAGGAACCGATCGTTCTTTGGGATGACAAATGAGCAATCCATCGACTTCGACGGCCGCAACCACGAGATCACCCCCACCCTCCGCAAGAACGTCGACCTCGTGCTCCATCCACGACTGCGTTTCTGGGTGCTCGAACTCTCACCTGTGGACGTTTGGTGGCAAATCCTTGGGCATTTCCCCCTCTGATCCTCTGGCCGGTTTTGTTCGGTTGCCGACATCCGCCGGGAATGAGCTTGCCACCTGCCGTGGTGTGGGCCAAGTACACGCCCGATGACGGGTGTGACCGACCTCAGGCAGAAGGCGTCTTTGGACGCGGTTGTCCATGGTCATCGTGCTCGTGGCATGCGGTCGGGACCGGGTTGTGGTGCCAAGTGCCGGAGACCGAGGAGATCCCGGCGCGACCCGGCCATGTCGGAAGGTTCGGGCCCATAGCTCAATGGTTAGAGCAGGGGACTCATAATCCCTTGGTTACAGGTTCGAGTCCTGTTGGGCCCACCAAACCTATCAATCAACGAGTGGCATTGATCCATTCCGAAACCAACACTACCCATTAAGATGATGGCAGGGGTATCAGCCGTGTCCGTCGCCGCTTCCACGCAGTCCGCGACCCTTGGACCGGATCTTCCTGTCGTCGATCACCGTCCCTTCCCAAGCCATGGCCCATCCTAGAGGTCTCCAGACGCTGTTCTTCACCGAGATGTGGGAGCGGCTGAGCTACTATGGCATGCGCGCGTTGCTCGTGCTGTTCATGGTGGACCAGGTGCAGCACGGCGGCCTCGGGCTCACGGATGCGACGGCCACCGCGATCTACGGCCTCTACACCGCCGGCGTGTATCTCGCCGCGCTGCCGGGAGGCTGGATCGCCGACCGCTTGATCGGCGCGCAACGGGCCGTGTGGACCGGCGGCGTGCTCATCGCCGTCGGGCATTTCACGCTGGCGGCGCCGGGGAAGATCCCGTTCTTCGCCGGCCTCGTGCTGGTCGTGCTCGGCACCGGGCTGCTCAAGCCGAACGTCAGCGCGCTCGTCGGCGCGCTCTATCCGGAGGGCGGCGGACGGCGCGACGCGGGGTTCACCGTCTTCTACATGGGCATCAACCTCGGCGCCGCCATCGGGCCGATCGTGTGCTCGGCGCTCGGCGAGAAGCTGCGGTGGCACTACGGCTTCGCGGCCGCGGGCGTCGGCATGGTCGCGGGCCTGGTGCAGTTCCATCTCACCCGCCGCCATCTCGGCGATGCCGGTGCGCCGCCGGTGCCGGGGACGTCCACGCGGCGCGACTGGCGGCTGCTCGGCGCGGCGGTCGGCATCGGCGCGGTGCTCTTGGCGTTGATGTTCGCCGGGGTGGTGCCGGTGGATCCGGTGTGGCTCTCGAAGCGGACCACGGTGGTGATCGTGGGATTGGCGGCGGCGTACTTCACTTGGGCGTTCGGTTTCGCGGGATTGGACGCCGTGGAGAAGCGCCGCATGGGCGTGGTGGCGATCCTGTTCGTTTCTTCAGCGATGTTCTGGGCGGGCTACGAGCAGGCGGGGTCGTCGTTGGCGTTGTTCGCGGACCGGCACACGCAACGGATGTTCCCGTCGCTGGGCGGGGAGATCCCGGCGGGATCGTTCCAATCGTTGCCGGCGGTGTTCGTCATCGCCTTCGCGCCGGTCGCGGCTTGGATCTGGGTGGCGCTCGGTCGGCGCGGGCGGAACCCGTCGCTGGCGGTGAAGATGTCGCTCGGGCTGCTGCTGTTGGCGGCCGGATTCCTGGTGCTGGCGGTCGGGGCGCGGCGAGCCCTGGCACACGGACCGGTCTGGCCGAGCTGGCTGGTGATGACGTACCTGCTGCACGTCTTCGGCGAGCTGTGCGTGAGCCCGGTCGGCTTGAGCTCGGTGACGAAGCTCGCGCCGAAACGGCTCGTCGGACAGATGATGGGCATCTGGTTCCTGGCGACGTCGCTGGGCAACCTGCTGGCCGGGCTCTTCGCCGGAGAGGTGAGCGGTGACAACACGGGCGCGATGGCGCTCAAGTTCTTCCAGGTCGCCGGTGCCGCCGGGATCGCGGGGGTGTTCCTGCTGTCGTTGGTGAGACCCGTGCGCCGATGGATGGGCGGGGTGCAGTAGCGGCGCCTATCGCATCTTCATAGAAGGGAACGAAGGACACGAAGCGTCCATGGCCTGCGGCGAAGGCCCGTTGCGCCGGTCGTGCAACCGGCCGTGAGGGAGTTCCTTCTCGGTCCTGGACGGCGGGGCCTCCGTGGCGTCCGTATCTTCCGACAGGATCGATACAGCCTGCGCATCGCCCGCTCCGGCGGCAGGCGCCTACCGTTCGCGGACCCGGTAGAAGACCGGCCCGGGTTCCATCGACAACGGCGCGGAGATCCGGGACGAAGGCGGCGTGAAAAGAAATTCTTGGACGGCCGTCCAGGCCGGTGCGACCAGCGCCACCACCGGCGGCAGATCCGGGGCCGGTAGGACGGTGATCCGCACCGGCACCGACACGGTCGAGGCGCCGGCGCCATCGATCGCGCGGGCAGCAATCGTGTGCGGTCCAACAGCGGGACGTGTCCATATGGAATCGAACGGCGGCGCGAAGATCCATCCNTCCGACCTCAAGGCGACCGGGTGGGAAAATCCGGCGGCGACCGCGACGACTCCGGATCTTGCGCCAAGAGGGATGCTCGTCTGCCCATCGGAAGACGCACCCCACGCCACCACCTCGCCCGGAGACGCCGCGTCCACCCACTTTCCGACCAGCAAGACAAGCGGCAGCGCGATCTTCACCGGCGAAGTCGTGGCGAGGAACGGGAGGCCGATGCCGTGGATCCGATTCGTCCGACAAGCCTTCATCTGGGACCGTGCTGGGGGGATGATTTCGGCCGACAGGAACACATCTATACTTTTTGGTCCGGCAAGGTGCCTAGGCAACCCCCAAGTCCAGACCCCCAAGTCTAAAACCGGTCCGGACCGCCAGCCGAGGAAGGGTCGCGGTGTCTCCTTAGTGGTTTCCCATCGCGCGCTTCCCTCTCGGCTCGCGCCTTCTTCTGCGTGGTTCCGTTTGATCCACATCTCTGCCTCCCGGCGACAAGACTCGCGCTGGTCAGGCCCGCGCCGGCCCGGCATGGTCGAGGCATGCGTTCCCCGTTCCGTTCCGGCCTCGTCGCCGGGCTGCTCTGCTTGGGCACTTTCCTGCCTTCTATCGCTCTCGCCGATTGGGCATCGGAAGTCCTGTTGCCGCCGGGCGAGAAGCCGGTCGCGCTCTTCGACGGCCGCGGTCTCAGCGGATGGGAAGGGCTGGTCGGCAAGCATTGGACGGTCGAGGACGGCACCATCCGCGGCGCGAACACGGGCGACGTGCCGGCCAGCACGTATCTCTTCACAAAGGGAAAGCACCGTGATTTCCGGCTGCTGCTCGAGGTGAAGCAGACCCGTGGCGACCACTTCTCGCCGATGCACTCCGCGGTGGCCGTGCTCGGAGAAGTCCAGGAGGACAAGGGCGGACCGTACGGGTTCAAAGGGCCGCTGGTGATGTTCTGCAACGACTGGGGCGTGTGGGATGCCAACCGCCGCAACCGCGTCTTCCCGCCGCGATATCCGACGAACTGGCGGCACCCCGCGGAGATCGTCGGCGACTGGAACCGGATCGAGGTGCTCGTCCGCGGAGACCATCTGCGCGCCGTCGTGAACGGCCAGTTGGTGATGGACTACTACGAAGAACCCGGGATCCTGAAATCGTCGCCGATCGGCCTCCAGCTCCACGCGAACGACCGCCCGCAAGAATTCCGTTTCCGCGGCCTCGTGCTCGTCGATGATCCGTCGGACCCGCTTGTCACCGCGAAGAGCCCGGCGAAGTGAGCGCGCCATGTTCCGTGGACCACGCCAACGATTCTCCGTCCGGGACGGCGTCCTCCGGTTCGAGGCGGTCCTGGCCGTCGACAAACTCGGCGAACCCGCGGCGGTGGACCGTTGCCATCCGTATGATCCGCACGCGACCCTCCTCACACTCAAGGGGCCCGACCGCGAACGGCTCACCTGCTCTTACGGCGGTCTGGAGAACAAGCTCCCCCGGCGTCGTGAGAGCCGCCGTCATCCTCGGTCCCATCGCCTGAACTTTCCATGCGCCACATCCGCCAGTTCTCCGTTCTCGCCGGCATCGCTGCTCTCGCAGCGGTCATCCCCGCGTCCGTCGCGGTCGCCGACGTTGCCGCCGACCACGCCGCGACGGTGCGGCCGCTTCTTGCCGAGTTCTGCATCAAGTGCCATTCGACCGAGGCGCACAAAGGCGACCTCGACCTGGAACGGTTCGCGACGATCGACGACGTGAAGCGGCATCCGAAGGTCTGGCAGGGCGTCGCCGAGCAGCTGGCCGACGGCGAGATGCCGCCGAAGGACAAGCCGCAGCCCACCGCAGAGCAGCGCGCGCGGCTGCTCGCCTGGACCGAGGCGGTGCTCGACGAGGTGGCCCGCGCCCGCGCCGGTGATCCCGGACCGGTCGTGCTCCGGCGCCTTTCCAACGCGGAATACACCTTCACCGTGCGCGACCTCACCAGCGTTCCGTCGCTCGATCCCGCGAAGGAGTTCCCGTCGGATTCGGCGGCGGGGGAAGGCTTCATGAACGTCGGCAACGCGCTCGTGATGTCGCCGTCGCTCGTGACCAAGTACCTCGACGCCGGCAAAGCCGTCGCCGAGCACGCCGTGTTGTTGCCGGACGGCATCGCTTTCTCGCCGAGCACCTCGCAGCGCGATTGGACCGAGGAGAAACTCGCGGCGATCCGCGCCTTCTACGCGCGGTTCACCGACAACGGCGGCGGCTCGGCGGTGGACCTCCAAGGGATCAAATTCGACACCAAGGACGGCGGCGTGCTGCCGCTGCGGCGCTACCTCACGGCCACCATCGAGGAACGCGAGGCCCTCGCCGCCGGGCGCAGGACGATCGCCGATATCGCATCCGCGCGGGGCTTGAACGCGCGCTATCTCGGCACGCTGTGGACGGCGCTCCGCTCTTCCGCGCCGTCGCTCGTGCTCGACCCCGTCCGCGCCCGCTGGCGCTCGGCCGGGCCCGCGGACGTCGCCGGGCTGGCCGCCGAGATCGCCCGCTGGCAGGCGGCGCTCTGGCGCTTCACGCAGGTCGGGCACATCGGCAAGCGCGATGGTCCCAAGGCCTGGCAGGTGCCGGTGACGCCGCTGGCCGCGGCCCGCGAGGTCCGGTTGAAGCTCCCGGCACCGGCGGCCGGATCGGATGCCGTCACCTTCTACCTCGCGGTCTCCGATGCCGGCGACGACGACGAGCATGACTTCGCGCTGTGGGAGAACCCGCGCCTCGTCGGGGCCGGCGTGCCCGACCTGCCGCTGCGCGACGTCCGTCCCGCGATGGCGGCCTTGGCGGCGTACCGCGCGCAGGTCTTCGCCGGCACGGCCCGGTGTCTCGCCGCGGCCGACGAAGCGCCGGCGACCGTGGACGCGGACGCGGTCGCCCGGCTCGCCGCCAAGCACGGCGTGGAACCCGTGGTGCTCGTGGCGTGGCTGGATTGCCTCGGGATCGGTGCCGGCGAGACGCGCATCGACCGGCACATGACATCGCGGATAGAGAGTGCGCAGAGCTTCGATTTTATCCAGGGCTGGACCGGGGCGGACGCCTTGAGCGTCACCGCCAACTCCTCCTCCCAGGCCGTCCGGGTCCCGGGCAACATGAAGCCCCGCAGCATCGCCGTGCATCCCGCCCCTGACCGCCGGGTCATCATCAGCTGGCGCAGCCCGGTGGCCGCGACCCTGCGCGTGGAGGGGAAGGTCCAACATGCCCATCCTGAGTGCGGCAACGGCGTGACCTGGGCGCTGGAATCGCGCAGCGGCAACGCCCGCCAACGCCTCGCCGCCGGTACCGCGCAAGGGGCCAAGGAGGTTCCGTTCGGACCGTTCGAAGGCATCGCCGTGCGTCCGGGCGACATCGTGTCCGTCGTCGTCGGACCGCGTGACGGCAACCACTCGTGCGACCTCACCGCGGTGGATCTCTCGCTCACCGACGGCACCCGGACGTGGGACCTGGCGAAGGACGTCTCGCCGGACATCCTCGCCGGCAACCCGCACGCCGACCGCCTCGGCAACCTCGGCGTCTGGCACTTCCACAGCGAGCCCGACCGTCCGGGCGGGACCGAACCGGTGTTGCCCGCGGGATCGTTGCTCAGCCGCTGGCGTTCGGCGCCCGACCGCGCGGCCAAGCGGGACATCGCCGACGAAGTGCAGGACCTCCTGGTCCGCGGCGCGGCAGGTCTCGCCAAGGACGCGCCCGATGCCGTGCTGCACCGCCTGCTCACCTCGGTCCGAGGTCCGTTGCTNGCGTCCATCCTGCGCGACCCGAGGGCCACCGCGGTCCCTTCGCCGGTGGCGGCCGTGCCCGGGATCGATCCGTTGNTGTTCGGACGCCANCCGACCGGCGGCAAGATCGACGCCGCGAGTCTTTGCGTGCGGGCGCCGTCGGTCATCGAGGTGTTGGTGCCGGCGGAGCTCGCGGAAGGCCGGGAATTCGTCGCCACCGCGAAGCTGGATCCGGTGCTCGGCGTCGAGGGCAGCATCCAGATGCAGGTGCTTGCGACGCGACCGGTCGGCCGGCCCGGCCTCTCCGCCGGCACAGCGCGGGAGCAGGGCGGAAAGAGCACGTGGTCCGACGGAGAACGTCCCGTGGTGTCCGATTCGCCGGTGCTGGTGGGCGACTCGAGCGCGGCCCGCCAGCGGATCGAGACGGCCTTCGAGGAGTTCCGCGGACTGTTCCCCGCCGCGCTGTGCTACACCAAGATCGTCCCCGTCGACGAGGTGGTGACGCTGACCCTCTGTCATCGCGAGGACGAGCCGCTGCGGCGCCTCATGCTCGACGAAGCGCAGGCGGCGGAGATCGACCGGTTGTGGGCGGGGTTCCATTTCGTGGGCCAGGACGCGTTGAAGCTGGTCGACGCCTTCGAGCAGCTCTGGCAGTTCGCGACGCAGGACGCCGACCCGAGCGCGTTCACGCCGATGCGCGAGCCGATCCGCCAGCGGGCCGAGGCCTTCAAGAAAGAGCTGCTCGACGCCCAGCCGCGCCACGTCGATGCGGTGCTCGGGTTCGCCGATCTCGCGTATCGCCGACCGCTGGGCGCGACGGAGAAGGACGACCTGCGCGGCCTCCATGCCCGGCTGCGCGCCGAAGGGATCCCGCACGAGCAGGCCGTCCGTCTGATGCTCGCGCGGGTGCTCGTGGCGCCGGCCTTCCTCTATCACGCGGAGAAGCCCGTCAAGGGCGACAAGCCCGGACCTGTGGACGCCTGGGAACTCGCGACGCGGTTGAGCTCCTTCCTCTGGTCGTCCGCGCCCGACGCCGAGCTGCGCGCCGTGGCCGCGACCGGCAAGCTCTTGGATCCCGATGTGCTCGCCGCGCAGGCGCGCCGCATGCTCAAGGACCCGCGCACCCGCCGGCTCGCCACGGAGTTCGCCTGCGCCTGGCTGCACATCTACGGCTTCGACGAGCTGGGCGAGAAGAGCGACCGCCACTTCCCCACCTTCGCCGGACTGCGGGGCTCGATGTACGAGGAGACGATCCGCTTCTTCACCGACCTGTTCCAGAGCGACGGCTCGGTGATGGGGATCCTCGACGCCGACCATACCTTCCTCGATCGCGCGCTGGCGGAGCATTACGGCATCCCCGGCTTCGAAGGCGCCGGCCCGGACGGATGGCGTCGCGTGGANGGCGTGAAGAAGCACGGACGCGGCGGCATCCTCGCGCAGGCGACGACGCTGGCGAAGCAATCCGGCGCGTCGCGCACCAGCCCGATCCTGCGCGGCAACTGGCTGTGCGAGGTGTTGCTGGGCGACAAGCTGCCGCGGCCGCCCAAGGACGTGCCGCGCCTGCCCGAGGACGAAACGACCGGGACGCTCACGATGCGCCAGCTCACCGAGAAGCACAGCGCCGACCCGAAGTGCTCCGGCTGCCATCGTCGGATCGATGCGTTCGGGTTCTCGCTCGAAGGCTTCGATGCCATCGGCAGGCGGCGAGACCAGGACCTCGGTGGACATCCGATCGACACGCGGGCGAAGGTGATGGACGGCTCGGAGTTCGAGGGGTTGGACGGGCTGCGCACCTACCTCACGACCCGGCGGAGCGACGCGTTCTTGCTCCAGTTCTGTCGCAAGCTGCTCGGCTACTCGCTGGGCCGTGGCGTGATGCTCTCCGATACGCCGCTGGTTGCCTCGATGCGCGATCAGCTCAAGTCGCACGACTTCCGGGTCGGCACCGCGATCGAGGCGATCGTGCGCAGCAAGCAGTTCCGCGAGATCCGCGGGAAGGACATGGCAAGCGAGGAGTAGATCGGACGGTGTGGCCCGGAGACTCCGCTGCGCTCGGCAGTTCATCCGGCGCCGGATCCGGTCGTCCGGATCAGAGCCCAGGGTGCTTTCCGCGAGCGGGAGGTGCCCTGGGGCAGCCGAAGCGCGGAGTTGATCGCCGTGCTTCAGCTTGTCGCCCATAGGGTTGGGCTGGATTCCTCGGAAGAGGCGGCATCGGGCCTTGCGTGGGCCGCTGAATAAGCCTGGGTCACGGGCGTCAATGCCCTCGTCGTGAGAACTTATCGTCGCAGCATCCTCGGAGAAAACCGGGATGTCGCCTGGGCCGGAAACGGCTTGGCCGCGATGGTCTGATCGATCAGCTCCACTTCCCCCACCCCCTCGTTTCCNATGAAACGTTCACTCCTGCCCTCGTTCTGCGCCCTGTTGTTGGTCGGTTGCGACGCCGCTGAACGAAAGACCGCTTTCGTCCAGAACGTCGAGACCAAGACGGCTGTGACATCGACGCCCCCGCCGATCCCCGCCGCACCCGTACCGGCGACCCACGCGCCACCTTTGGTCGTCCGGCCTCCCCAAGCCCCGCCTGAGCTGCCGGCGCCCGTCCAAGAGGTCGTCCGGCTCGCCCAGACGACCTTGAGCGAAGGCGTCTTGGTGGACTACATCGCGGTGATCCAGGAGCCGTTCTCTCTCGATGCGGACCAGGTCATCTACCTCAACGACCTCGGGGTCCCGATGGCCGCCATCCAGGCGTTGCTCAAGCGCTCCACCGCGACCGCGGCCACGGCCGGCTTAGCGCCGCGGGGCAGCGTCATCCAACCCGGGTCGCCCGCTCCGTCGCCCGTTCCGCTTTCTGCTGCGGCCTTCGCGCCGCCGGCACCTGCTGTGGCGGTCGCACCGGCAGTGACGGTCGGACCTGCTGAAGGCGCCCCTCCGCCTCCGCCCACGACGGCTCCGGTGGTCGTCTCGCAGCCGGCCACGACCGTCACCTACGACACGTTCTACGAGACGCTTTCTCCCTACGGCTCGTGGGTCGAGGTCCCGGGAGCGGGCTGGTGCTGGCGTCCGAGCGTCGCGGTGGTGGATGCCAACTGGCAGCCTTACGGCGACGGCGGGACTTGGGTGTGGAGCGATTGCGGTTGGTATTGGCGTTCGAGCTACACTTGGGGTTGGGCGCCGTTCCACTATGGACGGTGGCACCGCGCGGCCGGCTTTGGCTGGTGCTGGACGCCGGATTACCAATGGGCACCGGCCTGGGTCACCTGGCGGTCGTCCGGGGCGCATTGTGGATGGGCTCCCTTGCCCCCCAGTAGTGGATGGACGGTGGGTGTCGGTCTGACGTGGCGCGGTGGCCGTGCGGCGTTCGACTGCGACTTCGGGCTCGGTTTCGACAGCTTCGTCTATGTCGGCTGGAACCGCTTCTGNGATCCGTCCCCGTGGCGCCATCGNTTGGGTCGGNCGGAGATCGCTTCCGTCCATCAGCAGACGCGCGTGGTCAACGACATCCGCGGGAACAACAACACGGGCGTCAACGTCGTCGGCAACAACAACACGGTCATAATCAACAACGGGCCCGGCCTGGATCCGGTACAGAAGCACACACGGGGCGAGATCACGAAGGCCCGGTTGGTGGACTCCCCGGACGCCGGCCGCGCCTCGGCCTCCCGCGGCACCGGAACCGCCGCGGTGTTGCCGGTCTATCGCCCGACCATCAACGCGTCGGCGAGCGGTGCGCGGCCGGCGCCTTCGACCGCATTGCTGGCACGGCAGGAGAGAGGCGTGGATAGCGCCATCGCGGGCGGACCCTCCACTGGGGCCAAGGCCGGTGCCGGCCGTCCCGGAGCGATCAACGGGTCCAGCCGCGGGGAAGTGCCGGTCGCCCGGAGGGCGAACCCGTCGACGAGCCCTTCGCCCCGTGGTGATCTCGGTGTCATCTCCCGTCCGGCGGGTCCGACCGGTGATGGCGGACGCTCTGCGGTGTCCGGCGCGCCGGTCATCGGCGGACGCGGTGCCGGATCCCCCTCGGCGGCGACGCCGGCGCGTCCTGCGGCCACGACCGCCGGACCCGATCGCGGTCCCTCGTCGGGTGCCCCGACGATCATCGGCCGCGGTACCGGAGCGCCGGTCCAGGAACGTTCCGCGGCACCGGCCACTCCCGGTCGTCCGCAGAGTTACCCGGGCGGACGGTCGCAACCGCAGTACGTGCCGCCGGCTACCACCATCCCGCAGAATCCCGCTCCTAACTACACGACGGGGCCGAGCGTTCCGCGCGCCCAGGTCAGCCGCGGCGAGGCCCCCAAGCCCCAGGTGCCGACGGCCCGCCAAGCCGCGCCGGAGCCACAGGTCTCGGCGCCCCAGTCGGTCCAAGCACCGGTCGTGGGACGTCCCTCGCCCACTTACAACGCCCAGCCGAGCGGCGTCTTTCGGAACGACGCCGCAAGGCCGTCGCAGGCCCAGCAGAGCGGACCGGCGCGTGTGTACCAGGCCCCTGCGGGTGCCACCGCTCCCAGCCCGAGCTCCGCACCTCCACCCCAAAATCGCAGCGCCCCGGAACGCAGCTATTCGCCTCCCGCTCAACGCTCGGGGCCGCCGCCGGGCCCGGCGAACGGTGGCGGTGGAGGCAACTCCGGTGGTGGTGGCGGCGCTCTGCGTCCTACGCCCGGCCATCGCGATACCACACGTCCGAACTGAGTCCTGGTCTTCCGCATCCGCATGAACGCGCTGCCTTTTGCCGGCCTCCACCGTGCTTCGGTGCTCCTTGTGTCGGTCGTCTTGGCTGGGTCGGGACTCGTCCTTAGCTCCTCCGCAGCGCCGGCCCCGGCGGGGAGGGTCCTGTTCGAGACGGGTTTCGAGAAATCCGAGGGTTACGAGGTCGGTCTCGATCTGGTCGGGCAGAACGGATGGACCGCCTTCGGCACCGGCGGCAACGGCATCCTCGGCGAACCGCTCGCCGGGTTCCAAGGGCAGTACGCCTACATCGGTTTCTCCGCGCCGCCGACCAACCAGCTCGACCCCTTCAATATCTGGCGTCCGGTCAACCTCAAGCCGACCGGAGGCGCATTGCCGGTGGTCCAGTTCACGGTGACGTTGCAGATCGAGGACTCCACCACCGCGGCGCCGCGCTTCGACGACTTCCGTTGGAGCGCGTACAGCGTCGCCGAGCACCGCTTCTTCACCATCGACTTCGACAACGACCTCCGCGAGATCAACTACATCCTCGACGACGGCATCGGAGGGAAGGCGCCGATCGTGCGCCCGACCGGCTTCGCGTTCCGCAACGGCGAGCCGTATGACCTGGTCGTCACGATGGATTTCGCCCGGAACCTGTGGTCGGCGAAGCTGAACGATGTGGTGGTCGTCCACGCCAAGCCCATCACCACCAGCGGCGCGAAACTTGACCTCGGGGACATCGATGCGGTGTGGGCCGTCCGGGATCCGGCCCTTCCGGGCGACAACTACATGGTCTTCGACGATTACCGGATCGTGGCGACACCGCTCGACGACATCCCTCCTGAGTTGGAGGTCGTCGGGTCTTTGGCGACCACCGGAGCCTTCATCGTCCGGGTGCTCGGTGAACCGGGGGTGACCTACACGCTGGAGGCCACGAGCGATTTCGTGGAATGGATCCCGGTCGCCACCGCCAAGGCGCCGAGCCCGGACGGCTATGTGGACCTGCAGGACAACGCCGCTCCTGCGAACAAGGCCCGGTTCTATCGCGCCGTGAGCCAGCCTTGATCGTCGGTGTGCGGCCCGTCGGGCCGTCGCGAGGCGCCCGCTCCGGAGCAGGCACCCTCCTGCTGGAGCGAGGAACGGTCCGGGACGTCCTCGGCCGGCGGGACCGGGCTTCCCGGGGCGACGCTTCCAGCCCGGGAACGTTCACCGTCCGGCGCCGCGTCCGGTGTACCTCAGGTCGTTGGTCTGCTTGCTCCCGGTCTTCGGTTTGTAGAGCAGGCCGAACTTCGCGAGGTTGCTGCTCACGGTGGTGAGGTTGCCGATCATCTCGCCGAACTGTGTCCGCAACGCCTCGTCCTTCAGCGCGGCTCCGGCCATGCCCTTGCCGGCTTGGAGGTCCGCGGCGATCCGCTTGAGGTCGCCGGTGGCATCCGCCGCCTTGTGGAGAGCCGCCAGCAGGTCGGGCTGGGCGGCGTCGACCGTGGATTGCAGGTTCGAGGCGGTGTTGATCAGGGTCAGCGAGAGGGTGTTCAAGTTGCTGAAAGTGATCCCGACCATCGGCCCGTTGGTCGCGATCACGCCCTGGACGTCGCCGACGGCGGCTTCGGCGCGTTCGGAGACGCGGCGGAAGTTGATGGCGGTGGCGGCGAGGTTGGTGAGGACTTGCTCGCTGAGAAGCACCTTGTCGACGCGGGCGATGGTGCCGTTGATCCGGTCGACGGCGGTGTCGAGCTTCTGCATGAGACCCATCGCCGAACGGGCCGCCTCCTGGAGGTTGAACGGGACCTGGGCCCGGACGACCGAGCCGTCCTTGAGCGCTTCCTTTTCGTTCTTCGTCGGCACGACCGAGATGTACTGGTCGCCGAGGAAGCCGCTCTGCTCGACCTCGAACCGGGCGTCGGCGTAGATGGTGAACCTTTTGAGGATCCGCGTGGTGATGGCGACCGTGCGGCCGTCGGCGTTGAGCTCGATGGCCTCCACGGTCCCGACCGGGACGCCCGACACGAGCACGGCCGCGCCCGCCTTGAGGCCGCCGACGTTCTCCGCGCGGATCATCACGCGGTAGCTCGGGGTCAGGAAGGCGCGGCCTTTGCTGAAGTTCACCAACAGGAGCGCGATGACCATCAGCGCGAGGAAGACGAACAGGCCGACTTTCGTGGCGTTGCGGGAGGAGTCCATTTCAGGCGAAGGATTGGCTGTCGGCGGGCACGATGCCGTTGACGAAGTTGTGCACGACCGGGTCGGTCGAGGAAAGGATGTCGGCGCTCGGGCCGTCGGCATAGATGACCCCCTCGTGGAGCATGAGGATGCGCTTGCTGATGCGCCGCGCGCTGGCCATGTCGTGGGTCACCGCGATGCTGGTGACGTGGAGCTGCTCCCAGACCCGGTGGATCAACTGGTCGATGCGCGCCCCGGCGACGGGGTCGAGACCGGTGGTCGGTTCGTCGTAGAGCAGGATCTCCGGCCGGTAGATGATCGCCCGCGCGAGTCCGACGCGCTTGCGCATGCCCCCGGACAGCTCGGCGGGTTTTTTTTCCTCGATGCCGCGCAGCTCGACCATCTCGAGCGCTTCGGCGACGAGCATCCGCATCTGTGCCTCCGTGTGCCGGCGCTCGCGTTGCAGCACGAAGCTCACGTTCTCGTAGACGGTCAGGCTGTCGAACAGCGCCGCCATCTGGAAGAGCATGCCGAACTTGCGCCGGACCTGGAGCAACTGCCGCTCGTCGAGGCCGCACAGGTCCTGTCCCTCGACCAGCACCTGACCGCGGTCGGGCTGGAGCAGCGCGATGAGATGCTTGAGCAGCACGCTCTTCCCACCGCCGCTGCGGCCGATGATCACGACGGCCTCGCCCTTCTCGATGCGGAGACAGGTGCCGCGGAGCACCGGCTGCGGGCCGAAGCTTTTCCAGAGGTCGCGGACTTCGATCATGGGTCAGCCTTTGAACAGCCGGGTGAGGAAGAGCGTGAGGAAGAAGTTCGCCACGAGCACCGTGATGCTCGAGTAGACGACCGCCTCGGTCGTCGCCTTCCCGACGCCTTCGGCGCCCTGCTGGCAGCTCAGCCCCTTGTAGCAGCTGATGACCGCGATCGCGGCGCCGAACAAGGTCGCCTTGATCAGCCCGGTGACGACGTCCGTCGGCGCCGTGTAGCGGTTCATGTTCGCGACGTAGTAGGCGCTGTCGATGCCCAGCAGGTGGGCGCCGACCATCCAGCTCGCGAAGATGCCCACCGCCACCGCTTCCGCCGTCAACAAAGGCGCCGCGACGGTCGCCGCCAGCAGCCGGGGAACGACCAGGTGATCGACGGGGTGCGTCGCCAAGGTCCGCAGGGCGTCGATCTGCTCGGTCACCTTCATCGTCCCGAGCTCGGCGGCCATCGCCGCGCCGACCCGGCCGGCGATCATCAGGCAGGCGAGCACCGGTCCCAGTTCGCTGCACATGCCGACGCTCACCACCGCGCCGGTGGCGGTGTCCATCTTGACCTTGTGGAACTGGAAGTAGGTCTGCGCGCACAGGACCATGCCCGTCGCCGCGCCGGTGGTGATGACGACGCTCTGGGACTTCACGCCGATGAAGTGGAGCTGCTCGACAAAATCGCGCCAGGACGGCCGATGGTAGCGGAGGGAACGGAAGGCCTCGCCGGCGATGTGGGCGAGCTCGCCGAGCTCGCTGAACAGGTAGCGGACCCGCTGTTGGAGGATTGGGACGACCATGTCGCGGGGCGACCGTAGCGCGTTTCCCGGGAGAAGAAATGCCGATTTGCCCGGTGAGCCGCCCCCGGCGCTGCGGACCGGCGCTCGGAGACCTCCCAAAAATGCCTTTCCCCCTTGGCGAGCGTCCCCCACATTCGCCCCTCGTTTTATGGACGTGAGACTTCCGAAGATAGGTGACAACGCGGACAGCGGCACCGTTGTCAGCATCCTGGTCAAACCGGGCGACGTGATCTCCGTCGGCCAGACGATCATCGAGCTGGAGATGGAGAAAGCGGTCGCGCCCATCCCCGCCAGCGCCGGAGGCACCGTGGGCGCCATCAAGGTCAAGGAAGGCGAAAAAATCTCGGTCGGGACCGTCATCCTCACCGTGGAGGGCACCCCGGGCGCGGCTTCTGCCGCCGTCGTTCCGACGGACAAAGCCGCCGCCTCGCGGCCCGTCCAGCGCGCGGTATCCGTTGCCGATGACGACGACGAAGTGTCGTTGGCCGACGACGGGGAGGACGGTCCGACCCCCGGTGCTTCGCCCTATGTCCGCAAGGTCGCCCGCGAACTTGGCATCAAGCTCGGCCGCGTGGCTGGAAGCGGCAACGGCGGCCGGGTGCTCATCACCGATCTGGCCCGCCATGTGTCCCGGCTCGAGAAGGCCGTCGCCCGCGCCGGCCGTTATGCGGACGAGCCCAAAGGCCTGCACTTCCCGCTCGTCGGCGCTGATTTCTCGGTCTTCGGACCGGTCACCAGCGAGCCGCTCACCGCGCTCCGCAAGGTCATCTCGGCCCGGATGGTCGAGAATAGCGTGACCTTGGCCCATGTCGCCCAGTTCGACGACGCGGACATGACCCGTATCGAGGCGCTGCGGAAGCAGTTCAAGGCCGACTACGAGAAGGCCGGCGCGAAGCTCACGCCCACCCCCTTCATCATCAAGGCGCTGGTCGCCGCGCTGAAGAAGCACCCGAAGTTCAACGCCAGCCTCAACGAGGTCGCCGAGACGCTCGTCATCAAGCATCACTACCACATCGGGATCGCCGTCGATACCGACGCCGGCTTGCTGGTCCCGGTGATCAAGGACGCCGACAAGAAGTCGCTGCTCGAGATCGCCAAGGAGCTCTCCGCGATCGCCGAGAAGGCCCGCGACCGGAAGCTCGGCGCGGACGACATGAAAGGCGGGACGTTCACGATCTCGAACCAAGGCGCGATCGGCGGCGGGCACTTCACGCCCATCGTCAACAAACCCGAGGTCGCCATCATCGGCATCGGCAAGACGTCGCAGAAACCGGTCGTCACCGCCGACGGCAAGATCGAGGCGCGTCCGCTCATGCCGCTCACGGTCAGCTACGATCACCGGGTCATCGACGGCGGCGGCGCGGCGAGGTTCACGGTGGACCTCGTGCAGGCGCTGCAGGAATTCCCGGAGTCCGAAGTGAAGCTCTGAACGACGAACCATGGAACCGATCCAAACCGACATCGTCGTCATCGGCGCCGGCCCCGGGGGCTACGCCGCCGCGTTCTACGCCGCGGACCTCGGCAAGAAAGTGTTGCTCGTCGAGCGCGACCCGCGTCTCGGCGGCGTGTGCATGAACCGCGGCTGCATCCCCTCCAAGGCCCTGCTCAACGCCACCCACTCGCTCGCCGTCGCCAAGGAATCCGCCCATCGCGGCATCACCTTCGGGGCACCGGTCATCGATCTCGACAAGCTCCGGGCCTGGAAGGACGGCATCATCGAGAAGCTCGGCACCGGCATCGACAGCTTGGCCAAGATGCGCGGCGTCACCGTCGTCCACGGCCGCGGCCACTTCGAGGATTCCTCCACGCTCCGCGTCGAGACCAGCGAAGGACAGAAGTTCGTGAAGTTCGACAAGGCGATCATCGCCGTCGGGTCCCGCCCCGCCCTGCCGCGTGCCTTCGACCTCGGCAATCCCCGGGTGATGACCTCCACCGAGGCGCTCGAGGTGCCCGACATCCCGGAGAACCTGCTCGTCATCGGCGGCGGCTACATCGGCATGGAACTCGGCACCGTCTACGCCGGGCTCGGCTCCAAGGTCACCGTGATCGAGGCGATGGATTCGATCCTCGCCGGCGCGGACCCCGACCTCGCCCGGCCTGTCGCGGCATTCGCCAAGAAGGCGTTCAAGGAGGTCCGTCTCAAGGCGAAGGTCCTGGAGATGAAGACCGCCGGGAAACAGATCAAGGTCACCAGCGAGTTCGACGGCCAGAAGCTCGAAGAATACTACGACCGCGTGCTTGTCTCCGTCGGCCGCACGCCGAACGGCCAGGATCTTGGGCTCGAGAACACCAAGGTCCAGAAGGACGAGAAGGGCTTCATCAAGGTCGACGAGCACCTGGCCACCACCGATCCGGCCATCTACGCCATCGGCGACGTCGCCGGTGGCATCATGCTCGCCCACAAAGCGAGCAAGGAGGCCCGCATCGCGGTGGAGAACCTCGCCGGTGAAGGCGGCGCGGTGAACAAGGACTACGTCATCCCCGCGGTCATCTACACAGATCCTGAGGTCGCGTGGGTCGGGCTCACCGAGGCCGAGGCCAAGGCCAAGGGCATCGCCATCGAGGTGGCCAAGTTCCCGTGGGGCGCCTCCGGCCGCGCATTGACCTACGACCGGACCGACGGCCTGACGAAACTCATCGTCGAACCGGAGACGCATCGCATCCTTGGTGTCGGCATCGTCGGCCACGGTGCGGGCGAGTTGATCGGCGAAGGCGCGGTCGCCGTCGAGATGGGCGCGACCGCCGAGGACCTCGCGTCCATCGTGCATCCGCATCCGACACTCTCCGAGACGATCATGGAGGCCGCCGAAGCGTTCTTCGGTCATGCGACGCACATCGTCAGCAAGAAGAAGACGCACTGAGCGGCGGCCCGGCGGATAACGGATCCGGGAAGCCCGGACAGACCCGGAGTGTCCGGGAGCGTCCCTGCCGACGCTGATACCTGGGTTTGCGGTGAAGCGGGTGCGCGATCCGCCAAGGCCACCAACGCCACCTGCGGCCGCCCGCCCGCCATCGCGGTATCATTGCCGAGTCCGACCGGCGGGATCGCGGAAGACAGCGCGGGAAATTTCCGGTCCACGTCGCGCTGCGTCGCCGCTGTGAGGTCGTCCGGTGACTTCGCCGCCTGCCCGCGGCCTTTTGGACCGGTTTCCGGTGTCGGCCTACTTACCGACCAGCACCGCAGCGATCTTCTCCGTGAGTTCGTCGCTCACCGCAACCGGATCCCTCTCTCCGTCCACGATGTGGAAGCCGTAATCGCATTGAAGTTGCCTGAACGCTTCGCGCATCAAGGCCTGATATTTCAGGAAGCTGTCGAACAGGTCGCGCGACAAGCCCAGGTCCATGCCGCTCTCCCAGTAATCGAGGGCGGGCGATTTGGCGAAGACGCGCTGGACCAGATGCGCGGGAGCCACGTCGAGGTAGAACACCGCGTCCGGGACGAGCGCGATGCCGTAGAGGTTCCGGAGCCATGCTGGATCGACTCCTCGGACGAGATCGCGGGCCATGAGCGTGTAGATGTAGCGATCGGCAAGAACGATGAAACCCGCGCGAAGGGCGGGGAGGATGGCGTTCTCGAGCTGGTCGGCGAAATCGGTCGCGTAGAACAGCGAGAGCGTGGTCCGCGAGAGGATGTTCCCTTGCTGGGCCAGCTCCAGCTCTTCCCTGACCAGCGTCGAACGTTTTAGGCCGACCTGCAGGGTCGCGTGGCCGGCGCCTTCGAGCCATCGGACCAGCTGGGAGATCTGGGTCGAGCGCCCTGAACCGTCGGCGCCTTCGACGACGATGAGTTTTCCGGCGAGTTTGTGGACGTCCTCCCCTGGCAATCCGTGGCCGAGGAAGCGCTTCGCGGTGACGCGCGGGACGACGACGTTCGCTGCCGGGATGTCCCTCCTCCGCGGCGATCTTGGATTTTTGGCGGGCATGACGCAGGTCAACGGGGTGGGTTGGCCGCGAACCGCTTCAGGTCGATCCGGGTCGAAACCAGTTTGCGGACCAGGCCCTGCTGCTCCTCGATGCGCTGGTTCGCGTCCATGATGGTGAAGCGGAACTCGGTGCTCATGGCCAGGTACTGNTCGAAGATACGGCCTTGGAAGATCCGGAAACTCTCGTAAGGATCCGATGATAGGTTCATGTCCATCCCGGCCTCGTGATGCTTGAGCACGGGCCGGTTGTCGAGGATCCGGGCCAAAGAGACCTCGAGGTCGGCGCGAAAGAAGAACGTCAGGTCCGGCAGCGCGGCGAACGAATAGAGCCCGCGGACCCAATCGGGCGGACAGCCCCGCACGACGTCGCGCGCGAACGCGGTGAAGATATACCGATCACAGAGCACCACGTATCCGGCCCGGAGCAGCGGCACCAGTTGGCGCTCGTAGCGGTCGGCAAAATCGGTGGCGTGGATCAGGCTGAAGGTGGTCGGCGTGAGCAGATTCTGCTTCTTGCCTTTGCTGGTCGCGCTTTTCACGAGCGCGGACGAGTTCCATTCCGAGAAGAAGACTCGGCACCCCTGCTGCTCGAGCCACTTGAGGAGGAGGTGGACCTGGGTAGATTTACCGGAACCGTCGAGGCCCTCGACCGCGATCAGCCGGCCGGGGAACCCCAGTTCCGAGAACGTTTTCGTCATCGCGGACCGAACTTAGGGACCGACCACCCGGAGACAACGAGTATTTGTCCCGTGCACCGGCCCGACTCACGCAAGAGCAGTGTGACCAACGACGACGAGTGTCCAGTCGCCCGAGCGGCTTGCCTTATCCGGCCGGAACCGGAAGTCTGGTTCGAGAACTGCTTCCAGGGGTCCGCAGCGATGCGGGTGCTCCGCCAAGATTTAAGGGGTTTACTTGGCCGAGGCAATTTTCCAAGATGAATCGCGGTTTTTGAACGTTCAAAGCGCGGCCGTGTCTTCACCCGACTGGCCAACGCAAGAATCTGTCGCAAGCCGTGCGTCCGGCGACAGACCGCATTCCGAACGACCGTGCCGAAGCCGACCCTCTGTACCACAACCGTGATGAGCGATATTGGATCCAAACACTGCGCCTGTTTCGTGCTTTCCGGCCTGGTGTTGTCGGCGGT